>Ga0315312_1000029_pt1 | contig 291504 bp, 310 predicted proteins | sample TDP7_MG_FD_203629 | JGI IMG/M metagenome (GOLD analysis project Ga0315312, IMG submission 203629) | Freshwater sediment microbial communities from Lake Towuti, South Sulawesi, Indonesia - TDP7 | ecosystem: Environmental > Aquatic > Freshwater > Lake > Sediment | place: Indonesia: South... | reverse complement strand
CTGCTGCTCCAGCGATCATCTTCTTCGATGAGTTGGACTCCATTGTGCCTAGGAGAGGTATGGGATACGCTGATTCAGGAGTCTCTGAACGCGTTATCAGCCAGCTACTGACTGAGATCGATGGAATTGAGGCTTTACAGAATGTTGCTGTTGTCGCTGCTACGAATAGACCTGATATTCTTGATCCAGCTGTTCTTAGACCTGGAAGATTTGATAGATTGATTTACGTTCCTGCGCCTGATGAACAATCTCTAGTTCAGATCCTCAAGATTCATACCCGTGGAATGCCCTTAGTGAAGGATGTCAACTTGTCGGAGCTGGCTAGGAATATGGCTGGCTATTCTGGAGCTGACGTCGAGGCTGTATGCCGTGAAGCCGCTATGAATTCTTTGAGGCGAGACATCGATAGCAAGGAGGTTACTCTTCAAGACTTTAAGGAGGCTATGGCTAAGATTAAGCCAAGTATCACATCAGACATGGACGCTTGGTATCAAGGATTTGGGAAAAGATTCAAGAAGGAGCGGGTCACTATCCCTGTGACCTAGGTGGCAGCGGATGGATAGGATTTGGGGTCCTAGACCGGTGCATTTGGCTGTTGTTGACATCCTCGAGAAGAAGAATGCTTTGACAGATATCGATCTACTTCATGATGTAAAGGATAACTTTGGAGAGATCAGCCTAAGAGAGTTGAACCGTGTGCTAATGAAGCTTGAGATCTCCGGGATAATTCGAGTTTCACGACTGATGAAGGGGAAGAGAAGAGTCGAGCTGGTCGCCGCAAGCTCTTGACCTGTTAGCTAAACCAGTCTACTTCATAATTCTATCTTTACGCATTCTTTCCTTGTTCTGGACGCCTGATCGATCAGTATCGATGGCATCAGAAACATTATCTAGCAACTGCCAGTACATCTACTCCTGAACTGGAGATATCATGGCATTGAGTAGGAAACATGAAGATGAAGAGAAATCCAGTTTCCCCCGAAAGAAGAGAATAAATGAAAATGAATTTCTCGCCGAGTTTAAAACTGCTGAAGGTGGCACGTACACCATAAGAGTAATCAAACAGAGGGAAGAAAGGCAGAAGTCTAAGAAAGAATAAAGCCCGTCAGCTTCCTTCTTGAGGTGCGGAATCTATCGTATGATTATCGCCAAACTCTTTTCATGACTTGGGATAACCCATAAGACTGACTATCGAATCAATTCTGAGTGGTAGAACCCTCTTGGGAGTTGATCTGGGCGATCTCGTCTCTAAGAAGAAGACGAGCTTGGATGATCTTTCAGGGAAGACTTTGGCGGTGGATGCGTATAATGCTCTGTACCAGTTTCTAGCGATAATTCGGGGCGTGACTGGAGAGCCTTTGATGGATAGGCAGGGTCGTGTGACGAGTCATCTGAGCGGGCTGCTCTATAGAACGGCGAACATGATGGAGAGAGGGATAGAACTCGTCTACGTATTCGACGGTGAGCCGCCTGCACTGAAGGAGGCTGAGATTAAGAGGAGGATGAAGGTTAAGGAAGAAGCTTACGTGAAGTATGAGGAGGCTCTCAAGAAGGGAGCGGTTGAAGAAGCTAGAAGATACGCTCAGATGACGTCTAGACTCAAGGACGTGATGGTCGATGATGCTAAACGCCTTCTAACAGCTATGGGTGTTCCTTGGGTTCAAGCTCCATCAGAAGGAGAAGCTCAAGCAGCATACATGGCTGCGAAGGGTGATGTTTGGGCAGCTGCAAGTCAAGACTTCGATTCTCTCCTCTTCGGCGCGCCTAGGCTCGTTAGAAACCTTGCTATTACTGGGAGAAGAAAGCTTCCGAGAAAGGATGTCTATGTAGAAGTTGAACCTGAGATCGTTGAGTTCTCGGAAGTTATCTCCGAGCTTGGAATAACCAGGGACCAGATTATTGATCTTGGAATTCTCATGGGGACAGACTTCAATCCTGAAGGCATCAAGGGAATAGGTCCGAAGACAGCATTGAAGATGGTTAAAGAGTATGGAAGTATCGAAAAGATTGCTTCTGAGTTGAAGGGTCTTGAATTCCCTGAAAATCTGACAAGGATAAAGGACATATTCCTCAAACCGAAAGTTTCAGCTGATTATAGGCTTGAATGGAGAAAACCCGAGGTCGGCGAAGTTGTAAGTTTTCTGTGTCGAGAGAGGGATTTCTCAGAGGAAAGAGTTAGAAACGCGATCGAGAGAATGCTTGCTGGGATGAAAGAGAAAAGAGAAAAGACGACCTTAGAATCTTTCTTCGGGTAGGCCTGCAGATCTTACACTTGGTGAATAGCGTTGGTGAGTGTCGAAGAACTGCCGAACTGGATTGATAAACTTGTTGAAGAGCAAGTCGGCCCCGAAAGACAGAAGGCAGAGATGTTTCGCAATCGGATCAACTCCACAGTCGAAGAGATTAGAAACATCGCCGATCGTCTCTTGGAGGAAAATGTTAGACAGGAGATCGGCGACATCAGTGAACCAGTATTGACCGCCGCCAACAAGCTCGGCTCCAGAATACTCAGTCTTGCTGAAACTGTCAAAGCGCCTGAGCCGATAACCTATGACGCTCTTGTCGATTATGTCCAGAACCTTAAACGATTTCAAGCGCAGACCGTCAGTTTTGGAGCGATCTGGATCCGGAAGCTGGATAGGCAGTTCAAGAAGAGGATCGGAGAACTTGAGCTGCGAATGAGAAATCTCCATAGCCTTACAAAAATCCTTGAAGATCACGTCAACGGCAACTATCGACAAGTCAAAACATTCGAAAGCCTCATGAAGGATGTTCGAACCTTGAAATCTATCTCTGAGGAAGCCATCAACCTGGGAAACAGATTACGCGCGATCGAGGGTGAGAGACAGGAACTGGCTAGAATGCAAAACGATATCACGGAAAAGATAGAGGCAACCAAGAGATCAGAAGAATCGCAGAGAGTCTCGCAGCTGGAGGATAGAATAGAAGGAATCCGCAGATCAATAACAACTCTGTTCGACCCGTTGCAGAAGCCGATTGAGAAACTCTTGAAGCTTGCAGAGGCAAAAAAACAGATAGTCGACATGCCTACTTTGAACATTCTCTCACGCTATCTAGGAGATCCAGTCAAGAAGCTTTGTGACGAGCAGGAGAGGCTTTCAGATCTCCAAGCCGCGCTTAGCAAATTGCGAGTCATACTAGAACTGAACAGGCTGGACTTGAAGCCTACTAGAAATCGAAACGCGATAAAGAGTATAGTTGAAATATGCGATAACAATGTTCTCGAGCCTCAGCGACGCGACTACTTGGCGGTCAAGCAAGAGATGAATCAGCTCTTAATGTCTCCGATTCTATCCGAACTTGCTGCACAACGTCAAGATCTAGAAAAGAGACTGAAGGAGGTTGAGCGGACCATAGGAAAACTGAGCCTAGGCTTCTCGAACACCAAGAATCGCCGCGATGAGATGACAAGGCGAATGGATCACTTCAAGAGCCAAATAGAGGAAACTTTCGAGCATCTCACCGGCGAGAAGATAGACATCGTTCTTCAATGAGCAAAGACCTAGCTATTGTTTTTTCTCTGCCACAATCTAGTGAACCCGTGAGCGCCTCCTGTTCACGATATTCCAAGTTGGCGATGTGCGAACTGTCCCACTATGCGTTGCATGTTCGAGACGAGCCTTATCAATCTCCTAATCTCTGCACATTGATTTGCGTACATAGACGCAGACATAGAGTCTCTAGCCATCTGGGCGTTCACGCATTTCTCAAAGATCTCTTTGTCCCGGAGTTGTAGTCTATTCTTGAACCTCTCGAGCCTGTTGAATTGGGCTCTCATCCGTCTAACTGCCTCCGTAATCTCTGGTGTTGAGGGAAGTTGTTGAGGAGCGGGTTGGCTGATTCCATATATTCGCAGTGCAATTAGGCTTTTCTTCTGAAGTCTTGCGAGCGTTTTACTTGTTCTGCCACTTGTCCAGTTAAGACGTGTTGCTGCATCTTCGACTGTACGTCCCGGATTTTCTGAGATGAATCTGGATAGCTGCACTTCATCTTGGTCGATCTGTGCTTTAGGTCGTCTCTTGGCTTTAACACTCATCACATCATTCTCTCCTTAGATCCTAGCCTTTCCATCCGGCTTTTCCTCTCATAGGAACGAACGCCACGCCGCCTAGACTTTGTCTCGATGCCGTTCCATCCGGATGCTTTCTAATCCTTAACAATTCTTGATAGAAGTGTATTCCTCCAACTGGGATAAGTAGGATTCCGTTAGGTTTCAACTGTTCAACGAGCTCCTCGGGAACGTCGGGAGCTGCACTCGTTACAATTATGACGTCGTAGGGGCTGCTCTCTTTGAGGCCTATAGATCCATCTCCATGAACTGCTGTCACACGATCGGAATAACTGGCCTTCTCTAGATTTCTCCTCGCTGCTTCAGCTAGCTCTTCGACTATTTCAACCGTCCACACATGCCCCCACTTCTCCTTAGGTAGGTCGCTCTGAGCTACAACTTCAGCGTATACGCAACTCATATACCCGCAGCCGGCTCCAACTTCCAGAACCTTCTGGCCGACTTTCAATTCTCCATACTCGCAGAAGATAGCGGTCATATGTAGTGCGCTTGTAGTCTGCCCGTATCCTATCGGCAAGGGTGTGTCGGCGTATGCGTACTGCTTGACATCGTTGGGCAGGAACTCCTCGCGTGGAACAATGAGCATAGCTCTGATAACGCTTGGCGATCTAAGTATCCCTTCGGCTTTCAACGCATCTATAGCTGCCTGCCTCTGCTTGCTGAAGTCCTGTCTCATTTCTTTCGCCAATCTATTTGATTGCTGATTTGTCCAATTTAAATTGGACGAGAATGCTAATCTGTTTCAAGACCGAAGGGGAAACAGGCGTGCCCAAGGCATTTGAGTACATTGTTGCTAGGGGTCATCCGAGGATTCTGGCAACTCATCGGACTACCTTCGAGTTAACAAAAGACGAGCACTTGACTGAGCGTGGGGACTGCATCGTAGCAGTGAGATCCACAAAGGGCGCCAAGGATCTTTCTCCAGAATTTCAGAGGCTTGCTCGAAATGATTCTGCGAGGATAACTGTCATCGTCGCTGCAGATGGAAGGAGGGAGATATCGATTGGACGCGGAAAGAAGCAACTCTCCTTTACTCACCCCTCAGATCTCGTGGTCAGGAAGAGTGGATTCGTCTGCGGCAGAACACTGATGACGCACTCAAATAAATCAGCATCAGATTTCTCACGCTCCTTTATTGAAAGACTTCGAGATCCGAACGAGAGGATCGACATCACATTAATCGTCGATGTTTGAATGCGAAAACATAAGTCGTCATTCTAGGCTTTTTTGGTGTGAGGGTAAGCTGTTGCCTGAAATATCGGCTGTTCTTGAGAGGGTCATTAAGGTCTTCGATAAGAGCGATATTGAATATGGCGATGTGCGATTCGACTCATCCACCAGCACAGGTATCAGTAAGAATGTTGCTGAGGAGAACTTTGCCTCCGGCTCCATACAAGGATACCACATGCGGATCTTGAGAGATACCGAGTGGCGTGCAATCAGCCTATCAGGGGTTGAGGAAAGCGTTGTTCTGTCCTCAGCTAAGAAATTGACGAAATTCTCGCCAACTTTGAAAGAGAAATCATCTTACTCGAAATTGAAGCCTTGGACTTTCAAGAAGAGGTACAAGTGCAGAAAAGATCCGGTAGACATCGACCTGGAAGAGAAGATAAGACTTGTAAGAGAACTGTATAAGCGGCTGAAAGGGTTTGACGAGAGAATAGTGAACGCGGGAGCTCGGTATGGAGACGATATAGTTGAGAAGTACTTCATGAACACTGAAGGCTCTGAACTCTACTACAGAGCGCCTCTCATTAGGGTCGTGTTAGTTTCATTTGCGAAGCTTGGGAAGAAAATTCAAGTAGACCATATAGCTCACGGAGGATTTGGAGTAGGATACGAATTCGTTGATCGCCTGAATATCGATGAGGATTGCAGATCTGTATCGAAAGGCGCTGTTGAGCTTCTGGATGCTGATCGAGCGCCTAGCGGAAAGCTTCCGGTTGTGCTGGACGCTGAGATGGCTGGTCTTATCGCGCACGAGTCCTTCGGTCACGGGTTAGAAGCTGATCAAGTCTTAAGGAATCGTTCTTTCCTCTCTGATATGCTCGGCAAGAGGGTTGCCTCAGACTCAGTCACGATTGTCGATAACAGTTCATATGAGTCCGCCTATGGCTCCTACCCGTTCGACGATGAAGGGGTTCAATCCGGAAAGAACACGCTTGTTGAAAGAGGCATTTTGAAGAGCTTCCTTCATTCAAGAGAGACAGGATCCAGCTTTAACGTTGCCTCGACTGGAAATGGGAGAGCTGAAAGTTTTTCGCATAAGATCTTCGTCAGAATGAGCAATACTTACTTTGAGAAGGGAGAATGGAAGCTTGAAGAGATGTTAGAAGACATTGAGTACGGTGTCTACTTGGTTAAGGGTTCACATGGGATGGAGGACCCGTTAGGAGGGGGACTGCAAATCTCCTCTGTGAAAGGACGCTTGATAGAGCATGGAGAACCGACTAAACTCCTGCGTTCAGTTACCCTTACAGGAAACGTTCTAGAGCTGTTGAGAAATGTGGACGCTGTTGGAGGAGATTTCAAGCTCGATTCAGGAACTTGCGGCAAGGGTTTCGAGGATTTCGTTCGAGTTACCTCAGGAGGCCCGAGTCTCCGTGTTAAGGAGGCCATTGTAGGTGGCGGCTAGACTGATCAACAGAATTGAAGCTTCGCTGAAACGGATGAAGATCAAGAACTATGAAGTGTATATGCAGATTCCTGAGGCTACTCAACTCTATATGCGTAGAGGTGAAAGAGAACTCATCAATCAAGTTCGACAGGTGGGCTACAGCGTTAGGATTCTTGAGAAAGGCTTAGGGATGGCTTGCTGCAATCAGGCAAATGATCTTAGCGTCAAGAGATGCGTAACTCAAGCCCGAAAGATGGCGAGGCAATCCAAAGAGGAGAAGCTGGTCTTTCCAGCCCAGAAACCCACGTCTAAAGTCGATATTAAGGATCAAAGGATATTGAACGAACCTGAGAGTGCTGTAGACGAGTTTCAGGAAAGACTTGTGGAGGTGGCTGCTAAGACTGGCGTTGAGCTTCCTTTCGCTAAGATTCGAGCTTTCAAGATTCGTTCGATGATTGCAAATAGTGAAGGGTTAGACCGCGAGAAGGAGGAGACCCTCTTCTTCACTGAGATCTGCTACAAGTCTTCAGGAGAAGGCAGACTATCTGAGTTCTGGACAACGCGGTATGCAAGGCGCCTTGAAGATATCAGTTTGACGTCTATTGAACGATGGGCTGAGCTCTCGAAAGCCAACTTGAACGCGAAACATCCCAAGACGGAGAGGCTCGAAGTGATCTTGTCACCGCAGGTCTCATGCGATCTATTCGTTCCTGTGATGAATGGTCAATGCACGGGTCTAGGTCTGAAGCAGGCGATTTCAAGATTCGAGGAGGGAGAAACTGTCGCCGATGAGTCTCTCTCGATGATGGACGATGGGCTTCATCCGTTCGGAATTCAGTCCTCTCCGTTCGATGATGAAGGAAACCCTCAATCTAGAACGGTGCTTATAGATCGCGGGGTCTTCAAGAATAGGGTGTACGACCAGTATTACGGTCTCGAGTACGGCAAGGAGTCGACGGGGAACGGGCTCCGCCAAGGCATGGTTTCGTTTCTAGTCGATGAGAAGTTCAAGGCTGTTCCTCGAAATCAAACATCTAACCTAGAGATTGAGCCGGGAAAGAAGCCTCTGGAAGAGTTAATCTCAGAGATAGAGAGAGGGCTTTTAGTATACAAGTTCTCTTGGGCTAATCCTGATGAGGCAACAGGCATATTCGCTTCAGAGATAAGAAACGCGAGTTTGATAGAGAAAGGAGAATTGATGTATCCGGTGAAAGGCGGCTTGATCGCTGGCGACATCTTCAGTTTGATGAAGAATGTAACAGGAATCTCAAATCAAGCGGAGATAGTCTCAGGCGAAACCGCATTTAGCTGTATAACCCCGTGGTTAAGATTTAAAGACGTACAGGTGGCTGGAGAATAATCCTCAGTACTCGGTTCATTCTAGGTTTCTCAGCGCTGGCTCTTCCTCACTCTATCTTGGCGTCGATAGCGACTTGCCATTCATGAGGAGCTGTAGATTTGACTGTTCTAGCATTAAGGAAACTAATCTTCCGCCCTGCCTTTAGGACTGCTTGCTCTAGATCTTCCCTGGCTTTGTCTAGCGGATCCGGTTCGATAGCAAAAGAGTAGTAGTGAAGGATTCCGCCGATAGGCTTCAGCGCCATGCATGCTGACTCGACGAACTCTAGCGCCTGTTCAGGCAGATTCATTATCACTCTGTCTACCTTCCAGACAAAGTGTTCTTTGATAATTGTTCCAGCATCGCCCAGAATCCGAGTCACCTTGCCTTGGACTTTGTTGAGTAAGATGTTCTCGTTTAGGAATCTAATGGCGTCTTGGTTTGCGTCGATCGCGTAGACTTGGACTTTTCCAACCCTTTTGGCCATAAGTATTGAGAAGGGCCCTACTCCAGCAAACATGTCCAGAACAGTTTCGCCCTGTTTGACTTGCGAAGCGACTCTTTCATGCTCGAATGATAGTCGTGGACTGAAGTATACCTTTCTTACGTCCATTCGGTAGATGCAGCCGAACTCCTTGTGTGTCGTTACAGTTTCACCTTTTCCAGCTATGATTTCGAACTCTCTGATTCGATATTTCTCTGAGATCGGGCCTGCCTTCGCAAGAACCGTATGGACCTTGCTGTTCACCTCAAGTATCGCTTCACCAATCTGAGCCTTGTATTCCTGCAATTCAAGAGGGATCTCGACGATGGCTACTTGACCTACGATATCTACAGACTTTGGCAGGCTGGCCAGCAGGTGAGGCAGCAGTCGATCCCCTAGGATATCGAAGATAGTCTTCGACTTGATCTTCCTTCTTTGAAACTCAGTTGTCTCGATTACCAGCTCGGAAAATTGTTTCCTGAGGTCTTCCAATTGTTCAGTTGATGGTTCTCTCAAAATCGGCGCGATCAAGTGATCATCTATTATTTGAATTCTGAGGTTTTGGTCGAGCAAATCGAAATACTTCAGTGTTTGCAGCGCCTTTTCGCCTAGGTCCTTGCGCACTCTGATTCCTCTTGAAGCTTGCAATCTTAATTGTTCTCCTGCTGGAAGCGTTTCTTAGCCTTCTTCGCCATCAGTATTCGAGCTGCTGGCTTCGATACATGAATATAATGCTCCAATGTGACCAATAACCTCATATGGATGCTGAGTGACGCAGTCGGTCCTTTGTGGGAGGACCGACCCTTCTTCAGGCCGCCAGTAAGTTGCTCTAACCCTTCAGGAGGATTGCTATGATTATTGTTACCTATATAGTGAATAGGAGTCCGACAGTCCAACTCAAGGATGAGTGGACCTCGCTTTGAAACCTATCAAAAGGATCAGCTTCTTCTCTGTAACTTCTAACGCATCGGGCTTCTTCTTCACAGGTAGGGCTTAGCTGCCCAGAAGGTGTCTTTCGAGGTTAAGACCGATATTCCTGCATACTTCGCTATAAGGTCCATCCGAAGAATCTCTCAGTTTTAACCGGGAGAGTGTTAAGAATTCAGAACCCTATTATATGACGGAATCCCATAGCATGCGTGCTATGTTTCCTAGCATTGTGTGCAGGCCGGTTGAGCGATGTCGCAAGACATTAAGGAATTAGGAGATGTTGCAGTAAGATCGTTGCGCGAACGCTTCGGTGATAGGTTGCAGACTGTTGTTTTATTTGGATCTCATGCAAGAGAAGAAGCTGCTAAATTAAGTGATGTAGACTTCTTCATCGTGGTTCGCGGTTTACCAACCAATCCTGTCGAAAGACGGCTGGACGTCTACGACGGCTTGACCCCTGTCGTGAGAAGATTCAGGATCGACGTGAGTGTAATTGAGATGGATGAACGAGAAATCAGCAAGAGCCTCACCCCTCTTCTAGTAAATATTGCTCATGAAGGCTTGATTCTCTATGACAGGAATGGAAGGATCGCAACTTTCTTCGAAAGATTAAGAGAAGCCGTCAAGAGAGCTGGTTTGGTCAGATTTAGAACTAGCGATGGGAAATATGGGTGGAGGCCTGTCCGGCAACTTCAACGTGGGGAGCCGTTGGTGATAAAAGTCGAGGGTGTCGGCTTTGAGCCTTGACTCTAGGGATGAGGCGAAGTACAGAGCAGAGTTAGCGGATGGACATTTGGAGAGAGCAAGAAAGGCCATGTCCCGCGCAGATTTCGCAGATACAATGAGTGAAGCTCAGCTCTCAATCGAGAATGCAGCAAAAGCTGTGATTTCATGTTTTCAGATACCAAGTTGGTCTCATGACCCAAGCGAAGAGCTGAGAGATATTGTCAAAGACAACAGGTCTAGAATTCTCAATCTTCTAGGCCCAGATTTCCCTCAAATTCTTGAGGAATTGGCTTATGACGCTCATACCGTTGCGCCTGAACATGGTCGAGTGACCTACGGAGACGTGGAGAGGAGAGTGCCTCCATGGCAACTCTATTCGGAGCAAGATGCTAGGAAAGTCTTAGAGAAAGCTGAAAGAGCATGCGCTGCGGTTAGAAGATTCATAGACTCTTGGTATGGTTCATAGTTTATCACAAGTTTTCTGACACAAGGTTATGGGCTTGGTGACCACACTCTAGCTAAGCAATAATTAACTACCGAAGAGGCGATTCTATTGATCACTCTATCGACTGGCAGAGCGACGAATATGCGTCAGCTGTAGCCGGAAACCTTGATGAAGCGCGTAGCCTTGTCGAGGCAGGATTCGAATACGTGACAGACATCGAAGGCGTCAAGCTCTTCAGAAAGCGTTGGTAGGCGAAAAGCAACCAATAACATGGAAAAGCTACCAATAACCTCATTTGCGCGTTGCCTGTAGTAGAAGCATTGTGAGGACTCAATATTGCCTATGCCTGTCTTCAAGATAGAGGTTGACACCACTGCGGAGGCTTGGGAGAGAGCGGTTATCGAAATCTGGACCAACGGTGTAAGGAAGTTGACGCAGTATACGCGGCCTAAGGAAGGTGGGGGTTCAGTATATCAAGAGAGCAGAGCTGCCACAGTGCTTGTTGTTATAAGAGATCCTTTGAAGGAGCCTAGGATTCACGCTGGCGATGTTATGGGTCAACAAGCGATCATAGGCGGATATGTCGATGAATTGGTGGAAGGGACCAAGGATCACTATATCGGGAAGGGCTGGGACTACACTTACCACGATAGAATCTTCAACTATGTTGGTCCATCCTTCGAGAAGGTAGATCAAGTCAAAGACTTCATCGTGAAAGGATTGGAGAGAGGTGAGATCTTCTCTAGGAGGCTGCAAGCAGTCACCTGGCAGGCTTGGAAAGATGTTAGGTCTGAGAGTCCTCCATGCCTCCAAAGGATCTGGGTTACAACTCCCACAATGGATCCGAAGCCCGAGCGCGGCAAGACCTACAAGATTGATCTTCAAACCTGCTGGAGGTCTAGAGATCTCTTCGACGCTTGGGAAGCCAATGTGAACGGACTGATTGAATTGGAGAAGAGAAAGATAATTCAGCCTCTCAATGAAGCCTACGAGTCTAAAGGTGTAAGATTTGAAGTTGGACAGTACGTAGACTTCTCCAACGACCTACACATCTACGAGAAGGATTTCGATGAGGTTCGAAGGTTCCTTTCAGCTTTGGAGAAGAAGAAAGATCTAGGTAAGCGTCTGGAAGAGATAAGGCAAGGTCCATCTTTCGACGAACTGCTGAGGCTGGCCAAGAAGTAGGGCTTAGGCTGGAAAAAGAAAATTTGAGAAGCGGAGGGAGATCCGCTGAAAGGAATAGACTCCGAGAAAGGGATCCTCCCTTTGTTGCGGTCGATCTCCTCCGCTCTAACTACTAGGTTTCGCAGAGCTATAGACTATTTAAGATTTCTCGGCTGGGTAAATTTCCCAATCTTCGTTTTCAGGTCGGCGTTCATTCGATCTTTATCTCTTTCCCTCTGACCCTCGGTTTCAGTTTCGTCAGCACGACTTCCAGTACGCCGTTCTTGTAAGAGGCTTTTGAGGTGTCTGGATCAACTTCAGCCGGTAAATCAAGTTCCTTGTGGTACTTTCGCTTCGGAGTGTCTACGCGAATAGTCAATGATGATCCGGTGCAGTTCAGGTTTATATCCGATTTCTCAACGCCTGGGAGTTCAGCTATCACTCTGACGGTCTCGCCTTCATCTATAGCATCGACAAGAGGTTCACGTTCCTCCTTCACCTCCAACCCAGGTCTAGGAACGCCAAAGCTCGTCGGCTTCGTCGAGGGCTTCACGTTGCCAAACTCCCTTATGACCGGCTTCCCGTCTGGACCCATCGTCATCGAGTAGCCGTATACGAATGGTCCGAATTCTCTTCTGACCGTTCCATTCGGAAGCCTCCGCTCCTTGAAGAGGTCTCTAGGAAGATCTCGCGTCATATCTCTGAACATATCTTCCATCATCTTGTTCAAGTCGTCGAAGAATCTGTCTCCGAAAAAGCCGCCGAAGAATGGAAATCCTCTTCTTCTTCTCCTAAACCATTCTGGAAAGTCCTCTTCCCAGGACATCTCTTAACCTCCATGCCTTCTATTTGTGAAGATGTCTTCTACGATTTAAACATTAGAGCCGAAGCTCGATGTCACAAATCTCTTGACGAGCCTACTTCCATAGAAAAATGCCTATCGAACACACTCGCTTCTAGTTTGAAGGATAGAGAATGCTTAGAAAGCTTTTATATGCAGAGGAAAATTGACTAAAGAAATTGAGCCGGCTGGATGAAAACAGCTGGCTATGAGAGTTCTAGCCTTGGCGAAATGCAGGAACTGTGGGGGTAAACTCCGAGACGATGAGTATGATGAGAAGTCAGGCGTTCTAACACGTGAATGCCGAGAGTGCGGAAGAAGATACCAGTATGTCAGACGCAGATTCATGGGAAAGAGACTTCCAGGATGGAAACTTCTCAAGATAGTGAAGGCAAAGAAGACAAGTGGCTAGCGAATAACGGTCGCGGTGAAAAGAACAGTCGTGAGTCCTAAAGAGCTTTTGTGGGAGCCTCCAGCTTTTCCCTATACTTTCTGTATTCCAGAAGAGTTGCCATAACCCTGACTACACGACGTGGCGACGGATAGACCTGTACACCCGCCCTCTCCAGCATCCTAGTGTGAAGTTCAGCAAAGTCCCCTCCAGTCGTGCATACCAAGATGGGTTTTTGTCGTTTGTCGGCTGCGGCAGCGAGAACTCCAACGATGTCAGGCTGGAGGTTTGGTGTCTGGAAGAGGATGATCACGACGATCTCGTCAACGTTCGGGTCTTCGAGGAGAGCATCTATTGCCAACCTATACCTCTCTGCGTCAGCATCGCCAACAAGGTCTACAGGGTTACGTGTAGAAACGATTGGAGGCAGGTGTTCCCTAAGGTACTTCGTCGTCTTCTCTGAGAAGTCAGCCATCTTTAACCCATAAGTTTCCACAGCGTCAGTCGCTATCACGCCGAAGCCGCCGCCGTTCGTGACTATCGCAACCCTGTCGCCTTTGGGAAGGGGTTGGTTAGCCATGGCTCGGGCGACATCGAAGAGGTCTTGAGGACCATAGGTGCGTATGATTCCTGACTGCTTGAAAGCCTCGTCATAGATTTCGTCTCTACCTGCGAGTGAGCCTGTGTGAGACAAGACCGCCTGTGCTCCTTTTGCGGTCACGCCTGCCTTCAAGACTACTATGGGTTTGTTCTTCACGGTCTTTTTAGCTGTGTCGATGAGCCTCCTCCCATCCATCGTTGACTCTAGGTATAGCGCTATCACCTTGCTCTGTTCGTCATCCGCGAGGTACTCCAAGCAATCCAGTTCATCTACATCAACTCTATTTCCAAGGCTGATGAATTTGGAGACGCCGAAGCCTCTTGAAGCTGCCCAGTCCAGCACCGCGATGCCGAAGGCACCACTCTGAGTGATAAACGCTATTCTACCTCTCCTTGGACGGGACATGCGATACCTCGGCATAAACATCGTATCCATCTCGGACTCCGAATCATACACTCCTATGCAATTCGGGCCGACTACCCGCATGCCCGCTTGAACAGCGATCTCTTCCACCTGCTTCTGTCTTGCCGCTCCTTCTTCACCGACTTCAGCGAACCCGCCTGAAACGATTATAACTCCTTTTACACCCTTCTCTGCGCAATCTTGCATGACTTGAGGTACAACCTCAGCCCTAGTCGCTAAGACAGCTAGTTCAACCTGTTCTGGAATGTCCTTTACGCTGGCGTAGACTCTTCTTCCGTAGATGCTGTCTGTGTGTGGGTTTACCGGATATACTCTTCCTCGAAAGTTCGATTCGAGAAGGTTACTGAGTATTACGTTGCCCACCTTACCGACAGTCTTTGAAGCGCCGACGATTGCAGCTGTTTCTGGTCTGAAGAAGATGTCTAAAGCTCTCATCTTTGAGCCTCCACCATATCTTTCATGGTGTTTGTTCACATACTTATGAGTTGACGCAGCGTCGTAGCTTCAAGCGAAGCACAAACAGAAAACAACCGCTGAAGAATCTGACCTCCGGCTTGAAAAAGCTCAAAATCAGCCAGATTACAGATTTCGAATGACTCCTGCGGTGAAACTGAAAAAAGTAGAATAGATGGTAGAAGTTCGAACTCAGGTCACATATCAAGGGAGGGGAACTCTTCTGGAATAGTGTCTTGACGGTCAACCGCCTATTCAGTATTAGCGTGCTAATGAATCACTGAACTGTGATATGTCGGATGCTTGCAGAATTTCCCTTCTCTTTACTATTTCGCTTAAGTCTACAAATCCCCCGTTAACTATTTTGAGTTTAGCTTCCACCTCCTTTTTCTTAATGGTTATTACGTTGTAAGAGTTACAGAAGAATCCTCTGAGTTTCTCACATGATACGCTGCCCGCATGCGCCACTAGCGTTTTTTCTATTCTCCATCTCCATGGTCTATGTCTGTGTCCACAAAGAACAAGGCTGACATCGGATTTGATAAGGCTTCTCAGGACATCACCTGCATCTATCACTGTTATCTGATCTGCTCCAGTGTCTGGAACTGGAATTATGTGATGATGTATTGCAACAATTTTCAGTTTATCCGCATGTTTCGCAAGCGTGCGTTCAAGCCACAGGTTTTGTCTGTGACCGATTTCTCCGTCGTCTCTGTCGGGTCTTGCTGAGCTAAGAACTGCTATGACAACATCATCAAGCTCCGTTATCTGCGAAAAGGGGAAGAATTCTTTGAATAGTAGATACCCTGTTGAACGGTAGTCGTGATTTCCACTCACATAGATGATCTTTTCCGCTTCAAGTTTCCTTAACGCTTTCGCTGCCGTTTTGAACTCTGATATTAAGCCGTTCTCTGTTAGGTCACCTGTAACCAACACAACGTCAGGGGACATGTCGTTAATCTCTTCAGCAGCGACTCTGAAAGTTTCCTCAATGAATTGCGGACCGCAATGAATGTCTGAAATTTGGACGAGTAACATTTTTCTCACCAATTCTGCTTGATCGAGGTCAATTAACTTGGATTAACCATAAATATGGTTTTGGGTTCGGTTAGCTACAAACTGTTGTTTAGAGCTATCAGCCAAGCAGAATTTGAGCTGAAAGAGCAAGCAAACCAAGCTGGAATCGAGCAGTAACTAACCTCAAAATGAGCCCTAAGACCGCCGGTAGAGGCTAGCGAACAACGGCTGCGGTATGCGCACAAATCAACCCTGATCCTTTGAGAATAGTGTCTTCCCAGATAACTCATCAACGAGTCTTATTAGTTCCACATTCTCATCATAAACCGCGTCGAAGATAAAGAACTGAGACTTGGACACGTAGTCGTAGATAAACTGATCTGTTGTCGGCGCGGGGATTCTGTCTAACTGTTCTCGCTTGACCCACTCAAGTTTTCCTTCTCGATACTTAGTTAGTGTAACAGCGGGGATGTCAGCTGTATAGATGTAGTTTATCCAGTTGAAATCGGTCGGGCTCGTTTCTGTCAATATGCCTCTCAAGCGTACGTCTTGAACTGAGATGCCTGTCTCTTCCTTGACTTCGCGTATGGCTGCCGCTCTAGGTGTCTCAAACGGGCCCACCTTACCCCCGATTGGGATATACTTACCAAGATGTGGCTCCTTGCTACGACGAATCAGCAAAAACCCTGCACTGCTTCGCAGAATGCAGAGGACCGCGGCGTTCTTCAATCCAGCAGGGACGCTCATAATCGCACATCCGAGTTGAGGCACTTTAGCTTCTCGAAATGAACGGGACGACTGTGTCTATGCTAAACATGTCCAGCATAGCATCTACTAGACAACAGCTTCATGAACTTTTGGCTCCGAAATCGCGAAGTTCTTTATCTGTGAGATGCCTCAAAACTACGAAATGAGAAAAGATTAAAAACGTACAAATTTCAGTGGTCCTCGCTTGAAGCTGTTTTCGCTCAGGTGCCTTACGCTTTTCGTCTTCCAGTGGGTATATTAGTTTCAGAGCTTTTCAATGGTCTTTAGCGCGGCGTCGTATATCTTTGTGCTTATGCGGAAATTTGCTTCCACAAGCTTTGAGAGATTTTCTTTGGCATCTTCCTTGCTGAGCATACCTTTTCTTGCGGAGACGACTATCAAGTATAGTGTTCCTCTGGATTTCAATCCGAATTGTCTTGCGACGGTTCTGGCGTGGGCTTGATCCATCAATATGGTCTCTTCTGCTTTCTGTCGTGTGAGTAGGATAGCCTGAGCCTCTCCTAGGTCAATCCCGGTAGCTTCCATTAGGATTCTGGCCCTCTTCTCATTGTTTCTCGTCAAGTTGCCTATGGTGACCCAACCGTCATCGAATGCTTCCTCGATGATGTACGCGTCGGGATAGTTCTTCTCTTTGCCTCTGTCGATTACCTCAACCTTTACCTCTTCTGGCACTTGGATGTGTTGAAATAGGTTCTTCAACAGTTGGATTCTGCCGATTCTTGCAAGATAGATCAGAGGTGTCGCGTCGGATACAACCAACGTTACTTCTCCTTGAGGGCTGCGGCTAGATCTTCATCGAGATCTTTTAAGGTGTACTTGAATTCTATGCCTCTCTCAGCCGCTAGCTCCATCATCTCTCGCAATGTTACTTCAGCCAATCGGGCTGCCCGCCAGAGGGTAACTCTCCCTTGGCTGTAGAGCTTCAGCGCATACTCCTTCTTCCATTCCGCCACGCTTGCAGCAAGAAGCTTCCTGACGACTGTCGCTCTATCAGCCTTCTCCACCTCCTCGATCTTGCTCAGATCTCTAGCTAAGTCGTGAGAGACCCTCGTGGAAATGATTTCCGTCATGCCTTACGCCTCGAGGAAGAGGCGTATACGATACATATAAATGTTTACAAGGCAGTCCTATACCTCAGCCCTGAAGAACTCGAGAGCCAGCAGCTAGCGGTTCTCAGCCAGTCTTTAAAGCAGCTGATACACGAGGAAGCAGCAGAACAAATGCGCTTCTCGGATGGCGGGTCTAGAGAGATAGACCAATTTAGGTTTGAATCCCTACTACTTTTGAAATTTGCTGCAGTGGTCTGAAGGATTGCGTGATCTCTCGGTCTTCGTTTCTAGGAGATTGGTGCAGAATTTGTGGGCAAGAAACCCCATACCATGCTCTGCCTCACCGAGAAAGGCCGGGCCGCCTTTCGGAAATACTAGCAGAAAATGAAGCAGGTTTTGAGGATCTGATTCACTAAAATTCATAGTTATACAATTGAGAGATAGATTAATGAGTACTTTTTATCTTTCATATTATTGCCAATGATTTTTCGTAATCGACGACAAAATATTTTTTGCCTTTTTGAACTACTTTATGTCCTTCTTTTTCCAAAAGCTTCTTCTGTCCTTCAACTCCGCTTGGATATTTCTCGTTTATCACTCCGCCAGTCTTCAATGTGCGCCAGTATGGAGTAATTTCTTTTTCGCCTTCTTGTCTTCGTTCTTCAGCAGCATTAGCCGCAACCCAAGCAAAGATGCCAGTAGTAATAGGACAACCAATTGTGGCCTTATGTTTTTTCGCTAAAGCTGCGCGAATTTCATTTATGGTAATAAGTTTTCCTTCCGGTATCCTTCTCATTATTTCATCGACTTCTATTGGCGCTGGAATAACTACTGTGCCTGTCCCCCATCTTCTGCTCATTTTGCCGGTGATTTTTTCTACTTTTGGCAGACCCTTGTTATCTTTCAGTTTTTCAGACCAACTTTTTCTTTTTGGCATGATAATTCCCAAAAACTAGTTTTCACTTCATTTTAATAAGGCTTAGGAATCGCTTGGCTCGCTCCTTGACAAGTTATTAGGATTCATACCCTAAAAGATGCTGATGCCTCCATCTTGACCTAGACACTTTGGCTGTCATCGACCGGAGTGAGTACGTTGCCTCTCATCATATGCTATCTGATCCTCGAACGCTCATCGTCGCTACAAAAGGAGGATTCAACGGATATCCTGGAAAGGTTTATTTCTACTAGATTGGGCTTTTTCTAGTAGGACGGACCTGAAATGGCGAAGGTGAAGGTGACTAGGAATTACCAGGTTACTCTTCCAGAAGAGGTGCGTGAGCGAATGGCTATCGAGGAGGGAGAGTATGTCGAGATCGTTCCGGTAGATCAAAGGAGGGCTTTGCTGAGGAAGATTATTCCAGTCGAAAAGCTCGCGGGAACTTGGGATGAGGAGATGGATGAGATAATGGAGGAGATTAGAAGGCTTTGGCGCAGCTGGAAACTGTGAGTAGAATCATCGTCGATACTGATGTCCTTGTAGACTATCTCAGGGGGAGGCAACCGTGGGAAAGCCTCTACTCCAAATGGAGGAAGAAGGCCAAGGTCCTTCTAACATCGATTGTAGCATTTGAACTGTTGCTGGGTGCGAAGCTATCTTCCAAAAGAGAGGAGAGGTTGTCCGAGGTCCAAAGCTTGCTAGATCAACATGAAATCTCCTCCTTCGATGCTGACGCGGCTCATGTCGCTTCAGACATAGGAACAGAGCTGCGGAAGAAGGGGCAGACCATGGAAGTGAGAGATCTATTGAACGCATCAATATGCGTGGCAAAACACATGCCTATACTTACCAAAAATAGGTCTCACTATGAAAGGGTTTCAGCTCTGCGCATAGCGACTGAAGAGTAGGGACGACTTACTCTTATTCGTCTGTTCGAGAATAGACTTATCTTCGGTCTTTAAGCCAGTGACGCAACCGTCTTCAATCAATTTTTCTTCCTTGATTCGTACGCAGTGGTCGTAAATGTAGAATTATCTGACTTTGAACAGGAAAAGCTCAAAAAAAAGCTGAGATCGTAGATTTTGAATGGCGGGTCCGGAGGGAATTGAACCCTCGACCTTCGGGTTAAGAGCCTCAGCCCAGTCCTCAGCCTTTCAGCCTCCGGCCTAGACCGCTGCTCTACCTGACTGAGCTACGGACCCCGATTCGTATCTTCTGATAGATTTCCCTCGTATTAAATAATGTTTTGTAGATTCCGCTTATTCCCTCTTAGAGATTTTATTGACACGAGAAAATAAACGGTCTACTTGTGAATACAAGAAGATATCTCTCAGCGCCGCGCTATTCTAAATCTAGCTGCACTATTTGCGTCATAATGGCTTGTTGAAGGTGGTTTGATGGTAGGTCAACTGAAGTTCATTGGGTTGGGGTTACATAGCGAGTTTGGAATATCTTTGCGTGGATTGGATGAGGCTAAGGAAGCTGATCTGGTTCTTGCTGAATTCTATACGAGCTTGATGCCTGGGCTTTCATTAAAGCGGCTGGAGAAGCTTCTAGGCAAACCTGTCAAGGTTCTGTCTAGGTCGGATGTTGAAGAGAAGGCTGAGCAGACGATATTGAATGAAGCAAAAACCAAGACTGTGGCCTTTCTCGTTCCAGGAGACCCTATGGCAGCCACAACTCACTTGGATCTGAGGCTGCGAGCTGAAAAGGCCGGCATAAAAACGAGAATAGTCCACGGCGCTTCAGTAACATCTGCTGTTTCAAGCGTAATAGGTCTACAGAACTACAAGTTCGGTCGGACAGTGACAATTCCGATTGTCGAGGCAGGAGTCATGCCTGAGTCCCCGTACGATTTCATCAAAGAGAATCTCAATAGAGGGTTGCATACTCTCGTTCTACTCGACATAAAGGTTGAGGAGAAGACATATATGACGATACCTCAAGCTCTCAAACAGCTTCTCGCAACAGAAGAAAAGAGAAGAGAGAATGTCATAACGAATCAGACTCTCGCTGCCGGTGTTGCTAGAATCGGCTCAGATGATATAAGGATCAAAGCAGGTAGAGTTGAACGCGTGCAGTCATACGATTTCGGCAGTCCACCCCATTCCATAGTCGTCCCGGGAAAATTGCATTTCATGGAGGCTGAGGCGTTGCAGGTCTTTGCTGGCGCTGAGAGGATTGATTTGGAAAAGAACATTTAGGCGAGGTTTCTTGCATGAATAAGGATGCGAAAGAGTGTTCTAGACGATACATAGCAGCTGTTGAAACTGCTCTATCGGGATTGAAGCCTATAACTATGCCAGCGATCATTGCACGAAGGAATGTAGAACGAGTGCTAGAGGTTGCGAAGAGGTATCTTTCCGATTCCAAGTATTATGTTGAAACTGGAAGGGATGCTACCTCTCTAGCCTCAATCTCGTATGCTGAGGGTCTTCTCGACGCGCTTAGATTTCTGAAACTGGCAGAATTCTCGTGGCCTCAAGAGTTGAAAGCGCAGAAATCTGGAAGCTCAAGTCTACGTTAAGCTGATAAACCTGGTGGTAAGACATTCTTATTTCAGATTGTGCACTTTCTGTTGGCCTATGGAGGAGATCATGATGGCTAAAGCGAAAGTTGTTCTTGCGACTGGCGCGTTTGATCTCCTGCATTATGGGCATTACCGCTTTCTCGAAGAAGCAAAGAAATCTGGCGGAAGGAACTGCAAACTCATAGTGATAATCGCTAGAGACAAGACGATTAAGAAGAGGAAAGACAAGAGGCCTATTCTGCCTGAGGATCAACGTAGAGCTCTTGTCGAAGCTCTTAAGCCGGTTGACCAAGCGATTCTAGGCTATGAGCGTATGAATGTCGAAGCGGTGATAAGGAAGATCAAGCCTGATGTAATCGCGATCGGCTATGATCAACGTGATATGCGCAAAACCGTTGAAGAAATACTTCGCAAAGGCAAGTCTAGAGTTAAGATTGTTCAGATCGGTAGGTTCGGTTCAGCTGACTTGAACAGCTCCTCAAAGATCAAGAGAAGAGTCATTGAGGAGTGGAGATGAACACTCGAACCTTGACTGAATCTCCATCCTTCAGTCCCAATATCTCCCTCAAATTCTTCGGAGCTACTATCTCTAAGACATCCTCCCCATAGTGGCTCCTCAATGCAGTAACGGCGATTGCGTCGACCGTATCGTTTACCTTAGCTCTATAGCATTTGACTTGACCGAAGCTTCTCATGCCATTCATGAAGCCTTCCAATGTTATAGATGGATATGTTTCAAGGAGCTTTCTTTCTCTTTGGCTTTGTTCCTCAACCTTCAAGTTCAATGTTCCAGGATACGGGTCGAATCCCAGTTTCTCAATGAACTGTCTTCTATAGCCAGGTTGACTGACGTAGTATGCGCCTTCGCCCAGTCCAGTGAAAACTTCTCCTTCTATCAAGACTTCTCTCTTCGGTCCTTCAAAGATTCTTTGAAGCGTCAAGTACATCAAGTTCAATTGTTCAGCGCCTTTGGGTGTGATCTGTATAAGCTCGCCTCTTGTAGCTTTCATCCTCTTGATATGTCCGAGCTTCTCAAGCTCGATAAGATGCCTTGAAGCTGTCTGTTGAGAGAAGCCTAGCTTCTTAGCGATCTCAATTGTTGTGCACTTAGCCTCCCCTATGCTTCCCGCGGTCTCCGCAATCTTGTATAATGTGATCAATAAGCCAGGTTTCATTATCTCGCTTCCAGCCTTCTCTTAACAGCTAGTTCATGCGCAACTCTCAAAGGTTCTGGGCCGCCATTAATCGTACAGCTTGAAACGATTCTTAAAGCGTCTTCAAGTGAGATTTTATGGCCGATACTGATGTAAAGCGTTTTCCCGCTTCTCTTAGTGGCGAACACTGCGCCGAGCACGTCTCCCTCTTCACCATAGAGAAAGTCTCCTTTGATCTCGCCGTAGAGTCTACTCTTAGCTACTCCGATAGTCGCTGAGTCAAGAAGGACTCCTACGTGGCTTGCTAGACCAAACCTTCTTGGGTGGGCTATCCCTTGACCGTCAACCAGATAGACGTCAGGCTTCAGCTTCATCCTCTTGGCGGTCTTAACCATTATAGGTGCTTCTCTAAATGCGAGAAATCCCGGTATGTAGGGCGTCTTAACCTTCGTTAGAACCGTGGTCGTTTCAAGAGTTCTTAAGGTCTCGTAGTCGACTATCACGCAAGACCCTATCGCTCTATCGTCAAAATAGGCTACGTCGAGACCTCCGATTCTCTTCAATCTGCTTGGAAGGAAGCTCGTCCTCTCGACTCTTCTAGAGAGCTTTTCCTGCAATGCGATGGCTTTCTCTACGGAGAATTTGCGGAGAGCTTGCAAGTCTCTACTTTTCCCTAACCTTCTTCTCTAAGCCCCTAATCGCTCTCTCTAGAGACATTCTTCTTATCTCGGTGACCACGTCTCCTCTAGTTGTCTCCACGATCTTTCTCGCTATATCCGCCTTTCTCCGGAACATCGGAATTATCGCTGCATGATTGAGTGAAACGAGATCTTCATAGATGTCCTCCATCAGCTTGAGCATCTTCTCCGCTTCAACAGCCCTCCCTTTCCGGAGGAAATTCAGTGTCATCCTTCGAAGCTCGCCTATGAAGTCCAGAAGACCAAGAATATACGGGGTTGATTCTACACCTATCTTCTTGAGTGAAGGCAACTTTCCCTCTTTAATTATGTGGAAGAGAAGATTAGCTTCCGTGTACTCTTGGTACGCGACTACGACGTTACCTGACTTCTTCAGTTCGGGATTTCCCTTGAGGAGTCGCTCGATCTCTCTAAGCGAATTCTCAGCTTGGTGAAGAGTCTCTAAAGCTTTCTTCATGTCGCCTCTATGCATCATTATGATTGCCATATCTGAAAGTCTAGTTGCAAGTCTCGAAACTTCAAGCATCTTCTCCCTGATTGAATCATACTTCTCTAGGTCGCTCTGAATCTTTTCTAGATCTTTAGGCATCAAGCTCTGCACAACCGATTCTCAGCGTATAAAGCTAGTCGGCTCCTCGCATAAATTATTTTGATAGAGCCCTATCCGGCAAGACTTATCGGCTTCTGAAGCTTGCTGAGAAGGACAACTCTACTAGCGCTTGACTCTGCAAGTATGTTGTAGCTCAGCTCACGCGCCAACTCGATAGAGAACCCCTTGATCTCTTCGTGACTGGGCATATTCTCAAACTCAAGCCGTTGCCTCGAATAGCCTACGTACACGTATGCCTTAGCCTCGACATAGACGGGAGCTGCATATTTGATAAGTTTGGCGTAGCCGACTGCATTCTTCAGGTTGACTCCATGAACAAGCGTAAGCCTTACCACCGTAGGGTTCTTGAAGCTGGGGATCAAATCAAGCGTCTCCTTCACCCTCTTCCATGCATTTGGGATGTGCGGTCTGCACGCCTTCAAGAACGTTCTCTCATCAGGCCCGTAGAGAGAGATATAGAGCTGTGAAGGCTCAATCGACAGCTTAGCTAGTGTTTCAGGCATCGTTCCGTTACTTACCAAGAACGTCGTGAAACCTCTTTTACGGTACTCCTCTAGTAGACCTTCGAGTTGAGGAAAGAGCGTCGGTTCCCCGTCTAGGCTTACAGCAGCATGCTTAGGGCTCAGTGCTTCTTGATATTTCTCTCCGCTAAGCCTTCCGGTTAAAACATGGTTCTTGTAGCCGCTCAAGATCCTTCTTTGAGCTCTTATACAGCCATCCACGATAGTCTTAGGGTCATCGATCTTCGACGCATCCCATGAATCCCATCTCACGCCTACGTCCTCGGGCTGGATACGCCAACAGAAGACACACCGCATATTGCATGCGAGCGTAGGGGTCATCTGTATGCAACGGTGCGTTTGAATGCCATAGAAAAGCTGCTTGTAGCATGCTCGACCGTAGACCAAGCTCTGATGCAGCCATCTACACTTCTTCACGGCTGAATGGTTGCCCACAAGCTGATACTTCTGTCGTTTGAAGACCTCCAACATGGTCTTCGGTAGGGCTTCCGGCATAGGCTCAAGCTCGGCTAGGTCTTACGTTCGTCCTAAATATGGACTTTTTCTGGACGGCTCGTCGGATTACACTTTTCCTACGGAAAAACCTCTACATGCCTGTTCAAAAAAAGAAATAGGGAGATTTACGCTAGGTTCAGAATCATACCGTCGTTTGGGCTGGCGGTGGCGCAAGCGGAGCTTCAGCAGGAGGCGGCGCAGGTGGAGGGGCTGGTGGCGGCACTGCTTTCTTCACAGGCTTCTTCTTGACAACTTTCTTCTTCTTGACCGCTTTCTTCTTAACCTTCTTCGGCAAATCTCACATCCTCTTACTTTTGTTGGGTTTCCTCGAATTTTCACAGAAATCTGGTCTAAATGGAAGACCCTAAAGAGAATGTGCATTTCAGAAATTTAAAGGATTCGTGTGTATTCTCGTAAGTGACGGTCAGTTCTATCCTTTTTCCACGCATTTCAGAAGGGTACTCTTCCTCTGATAGTGTACTGCGCTGTGACTGCAGCCGCGATTACCCTTTAAGGTTCCATAGAGTGAATCATTGACTAGACGGTGTGGGGTAGGTTCAAGTGCCGACCATTAGCTTGCTATCCGATTTTGGGTTGAAGGACGGTTATGTGGCTCAAATGAAGGCTGTTATCCTATCCATATGCCCTAAAGCAACGATAGTTGACATAAGCCATCAAGTCGAGAGGCATAATCTGAGAATGGGCAGCTTCATACTGGCTTCAGCCGCACCCTTCTTCCCAGACGGGACCATACATGTAGCGGTTGTGGATCCCGGTGTAGGTGGGAAAAGGAGATCGATCTTGATTGAGACGAACAGGAGCTTGTATGTGGGTCCGGATAACGGCCTACTGCTCTTGGCTGCGAAGAATGATGAAATAAGGAAAGTCTACCACATAGTTGAAAGGCGGTTTATGGCAGAGCAGATTTCCGCTACGTTTCACGGTCGAGACATCTTCGCTCCAGTTGCTGCCCACATAGCGAACGGAGTCGAACCGAGCAGGATTGGTAGAGTGATAACCGACTTCGTGGTCCCAGACTACTCTGAGGCTAAGATAGAGCGAGGGGCTGTCGATTGCGAAGTAGTACATATAAATGGATTCGGGAATGTAGTGACGAACCTTCATTCTAGCGCTCTAGATAAGACGGTTATGCGCTATGGGTCTCTATTCAAGTTGAAACATAAGGGCAAGTCTCTTGAGCTGAGGCTCTGCAGAACGTATTCAGATGTCCAGGTGGGCACTCTACTAGGCTTAATCGGAAGCCACGGCTTCCTAGAGATAGCTGTCAATCAAGGAAGTGCTGCCGAAAGGCTTAAGGTAACTCAAGGAAGCAAGCTTAAGCTTTCTTGACCGCGCTCGGCTTGTCGGTTTGATTCAGCTCCACAATCCTCTGAGCTATGCAACTTTATGGTCCCTACAGAATGCAACGAGAAAGTGGCTTCGTCAGTGCCTTCAGCTTCCTGTTGGTGTCTTCCTCCTTTTGATGATCAAATCCCATACCGCAAGAGTGTCCTCTGCTTGGCGATAGTTTGCGTAGTCAATCATCTTCCCGTCAAGTGAAATTGCCCCCGCTCCCCGAGTCTGAGCCTCCTTGAAAGCAGCAACCACTCTCTTGCAGTACTCAACCTCCTGCTGCGTGGGCGAGAAGACTTCGTTCACCGGTTGGATCTGGCTCGGATGTATCAAAAGTTTCCCGCGGAATCCCAGTTGCTTCGCCGCCTTCGAGTCGCGGATCAAACCTTCCCTGTCCATGATATCGATGAAGACTGTATCTACCGCAGGCACGCCTGCTGCCCTTGCAACGAGCGCAACGTACGCACGTGGATAAGAAAGCTCAACTCCTTCCTTCGAGAGGCTCACTCCGAGGTCTCGGGTGAAGTCGACTGCGCCGAAGCTGAGACCAGCAACACGTTTGCTCGCAAATGTAACCTCAGCCGCGTTGAGAACACCTTTGGCGGTCTCCAAGATCGGGACTATTATGATGCTTCCCAATCTGAGCCCTTTCTGCTTCTCAATCCTCTCAAGGATAGCCTCAGCGTCGAGGATGTCTTTCTTGGATTCAGCCTTGGGCAACACTATACCATCGAGTCCCTCGCAGACTGACTCTTCGAGATCTTGACCCGCTAGACCTGTGTTCAGACTATTGACCCTAACAAATATCATGGATTCTCCTTTACCTACCGTTTCAATTCCTTCACGGACGAAGGCACGTGCCGTCTCCTTATCCTCCATCGGCACGGAATCCTCAAGATCGATGATTATTGCGTCAGCATCTAGGGTCCCTGCCTTGTGCAGCATTCGCATGTTGTTCCCTGGAACGAAGAGCATAGTTCTCAAGAGGAGCATGGGTTTCACCGAAGCTATCTTCTGAGGATATTGATCAAAGTTGTTCCAAGCTCCTCGGGTTTCTCGACGACAGTGGCACCTGCTTCCTTCAACGCCTTCATCTTGCTCTCAGCTGAGCCTCTACCTCGTTCAATTATCGCGCTCGCATGTGAGAAGCGTATACCGGATCTTGCAGTAGCTCCGGCGATGTACGCGACCAAGGGCTTCGTAAACTTTCTTTCCTTGATCACCTCGGCCGCCTCCTCTTCGGCTAGGGTCCCTATCTCCCCGAACATGGCGACGGCCTGCGTCTCTTTGTCCTGCTCGAAGAGCATGAGAAGCTCAGGCGAGGGCGAGCCCAGTATCGGCTCCCCTCCTGTATTTACGGCGGTACTGACTCCAAGCCCAGCTTGAGCGACAACCCAAGACACAGTTGTCGTCTGCCCTCCACTCCTCGAGATCACCCCAACCGGCCCCGGTTTGAAGACCTTACGCGCCATCTCTTCAGAGCCTCCAATCCAGCCTGCAACAGCCTTGCCGGGGCTGATGAGTCCGAATGAGCCCGGGCCAACTATCCTCGTTCCCTTCTTTTTCGCGTACGCCACCATCTGGAGTATGTCATGGAGAGGAACACGTTCAACCGGCATTACTATCAACTTGATCCCAGCATCAACTGCTTCCATGACCGCGTCCTTGACAACAAGGCCAGGCACGAAGGTAACGCTAGCATCGATCTCACCGCATTTGCTCTTCGCCTCCTCAACCGTATTAAAGACTGGGACGCCCCATACCTCGCTTCCGCCCCGACCTGGCGTAACACCGCCCATGATTTTCGTTCCGTACTCAATCATGAATCTGACTCGCGCGCTCCCTTCGCGCCCGGTTATTCCTTGGATCAGAACCTTCGTGTTTTCGTCAAGTAGAATCGCCATATCTCATTCCCCATTCTTCTAGTCGTTCCCTCTAGGCATTGGAAGGTTAAGCCTCAAGCCTTTCTTACCTTTGAACTCACATTGGAGCTCACACGCCAGACACTCGATGCAGAGTCTCTTGGCTTCTTCCGAACTGACTGATAAGACTGGCTTCCCATCACGGATCCTTAAGATCGCTCTCCCATAGAGGCTGCATGCCTTGACGCACGCGTAGCTCTTGCAGTCCTTGCACTTGTCGTAATCGATTGTGACCTTACCAGTTCTGAACTCGAACTCGTACATCCTTTCCACCTACCTTTTGGACTTCCTGTACTCCTCGACCATCGCCTTCATGCGTTCCGCCAAAAAGTCAACGTCATACACATGCTCGCGTCCATAGAGTTCAAGTCTGATCGGCAGATCCTTGAGTTCTTCTTTCAGTATCTCTAAAGCCTCCTTCTCCTTGTTGCCCGCCAGAAGTATTATAACGGGAAAGCCTGGCCTGTCCTTCAAGTCCTCTCTGAAGGCTTTGACGAGTCCGTGTGCGTGATGCCACTGCTCTTGGCTCGCTATGCAAGCACCCGACAGGAAGTACCCCTCAATACCGGGCTGAGAAAGGATCAGCTTCGCTATTCTGTAGACCTTCGAGGCGGTTGGATTGCCGCTTGTATCCGCGTAGTTAGCTATCTTGAGCCCGTGTCGAAATAGGGCATCGGCCCCAAGCAATGCTCCTCCTCCGCCTATACCATGATAGCCTACATATCCCTGTTCCTTGATCTCAGGGACCATCTGCATGAAGTAGGCTACTCCACGATAGTCGCTCTCCTCGATCTTCCAAGCAATCCTGTCAAGTTCGGACGGAGGTCTGTCACTCTCTCTCGCAATCTCTATCCCAAGCTCAGGGTGACGAGGAACGGCCGAGTCGTCGATCAGAACGCGACAGTCCGCAGCAACTATCTTTTCGTCCTTGGTCAACACTAGGGGGTTGATCTCCAGTGTACGGGCCTCGTAAATTCTAAAGACCTCGTACGTATTCCTAATCACGTTTCCCATGTCTGCGAGAAGTTCAGTTGGAACTCCAACCTTCAAGGCTAAGTTGTAACCATCATAGACTCTCACGCCCCGGAAGATGTCCACGACGAGGCTTGAGATCTTCTCAGGCGACTTTGCTGCGATCTCCTCTATCTCAACCCCACCCTCTGAGCTGAACATGACGACTGGTGCCTTGACTTTGTAAGAGTCGTTCACGATCACGCCAACGTAAAACTCCCTCTGCACATCCAATTTCTCCTCAACCAGCACCTTCTCAACCTTGAAGCCTTTGACGGTCATCGAGAAGATGTTAGCAGCCGCATCCTTGGCTTGCGCAGGGGTTTCGGCGAACTTTATACCCCCAGCCTTGAACCTTCCACCAACCCAGACTTGTGCCTTGACTGCGACAGGCTTCCCGATGCGCTCCGAAATCTTCTCCGCTTCTTCAGGGTTGGAAGCAACCTCCCCGAGAGGGATTGGAATCCCAACCGACTTAAGAAGCTCCTTCCCTTGGTACTCGAAAAGTCTGACCGTGACTGATCCCTCCACAATCTACATAAAGACACTTGCTTGTTTGCAAGCTTTTCACAATAAAACTATTGTGGGTATTGGGATCTGTGGAACATCTATTTTTTAACCTGTCAACATCCATGCAATGGACTCTGCCGCTTCACATCATAGCCTGAGGTTTCAAGTGGTCGGTTAAAAAAGGATACTTAGAAAGCCTAAATTCGAAGCCAGATAAAGTGAAAATGGCAATTCTTACTGCTGGGTGTGTGCTCTTTGGAGGGGGGAGATAAGCAACTGAAGATCCTGTCTAGGGATTTCGGGCGAATAAGTGTGAGTATCGTCTCAGATGTCCTAGACAGACTCGGAATATGCGGCATCCTAACCGGATTTCATTCGATTTCAACTGGAGCGAAGGTTATGGGCACAGCTATGACGGTAAAGGAGCTTTCAGGTGATCTTGGTGAATACTCGTTCGAGGATTTTCGGATAGGCGAAGTAATAGATAACGCCGAGTCGGGTGATGTCATAATACTAGATAATGGAGGAAGAAACATTTCGAATTGGGGTTATTTGGCATCACTGGCTGCAAAGCGGAAGGGCATCAGAGGCGTTATTGTCCATGGCGGAGTAAGGGATATAGAGGAAATCTGTAAGTTGAATTTCCCAGTCTTCGCAGAACATATCGTTCCGATAAGCGGAAAAGGCCGCATAAAGATCGAATCCATCAACACCCCCATTAGAATCCAAGATGTAAAGATCACTCCTGGCGACCTCGTTGTGGCGGACGGAACTGGCATAGCCATAATTCCTCAGGGGGAGAGCCGCAGAGTTCTGCAAGAAGCTAAACATCTGGAAGAGTTAGAACGCGTCTTCGCTTCCAGTGTAAAGAGAGGAGTATCTCTCTCTGAGCTATCGAGGAAATATAAGCACCTGTAGAGCATTCTCTCTGTAACTGTAGAAAGGCGCGTCGTATTCAGCTGGCCGCTTCTCTCATAAGTGCGATCGATTGCTGTTTGAGAAGCGACTGATCTATCAAGTTCTGGGATTTGATGGAAGTTCTTATACGCGGGTCGCAGGTTTATAGAGGCATCTGTGGAGGCTGTCACGGATGTCGAGTGTTGAGAAGTCTCTCTCCCGTATGTTCACCTATTCTTTTCCGAGGCGAATTGTCTTCGGGTTGAACTCGATCGATAACATATCGGATGAAGTTAAGGCGCTCAACGGTAGAAACATTCTGGTAGTCACAGATCCAGTTATAGCGAAGACGGAGGCACTCGCCAAGATTGAGGGGAGGCTTGAGGCCGCGGAGATAAGCTTCCTGCTTTACGATAAGGTTGAGCCTGAACCTTCATTGGCTTTGGCTGAAGAGGTCGCTGAACTTGCGAGAGGGAAGAAAGTTGATGCTGTTGTGGCTGTTGGAGGTGGAAGCACTATGGATTTGGGGAAAGTTGCCGCGTTAAGCGTAACGAATTCAGGCCGAGTTGAGAGCTACGTGGGAATGAACCTGATCAAGTCTAGAAGCGCGCCTTTGATCTGTGCTCCAACCACATCAGGGTCCGGAAGCGAAGTCACACAGTTCGCAGTCCTAAAGATCGGGGAGAAGAAAAGAAGCATAATCAGCCGGAATATAGTTCCAGAAAGCGTCATCCTAGACCCTGCGCTAACAGTCTCTATGCCTCCAAGCATCACAGCGAGCTCAGGTGTAGACGCATTGAGCCACGCGGTTGAAGCAGTCTTATCAACGGACGCGTCACCTCTCACGGATGCACTCTCATTCCAAGCCATCAACCTGATCGCTAGGAACATAAGAACCGCATATAGAGAAGGAAGCAATATAGAAGCTAGATCAGCTATGCACCTCGCAGCCACGATCTCAGGGATCGCTTTCACAAACGCGAGACTGGTCGTAGGCCACAGCATCGCACACACCTTTGCGCCGATCTTTAACGTTCCACATGGCCAGTCATGCGCTATGGCGCTTCCATACGCGATGGAGTTCTACCTCTCCACAACCCCAGAGAGGCTAGCGTTAATCGCGATAGCTATGGACGAGAGCGCTGTCGGGCTTGAAGCGGACGCGGCTGCGAAGGAAGCTGTCCGCATAGTTAGAAAGCTCATAGAAGACTTGGAGATACCTTTATCGCTTAAGGAGGTTGGGGTTCCAGAGCAGAAGCTAAGTATGCTAGCTGAGCTCTGCGTCAAAGATTGGCCTAGACCAAACAGCCCCCGCCCCTTAACGAAGGAGGCTGTCCTTGAAGTCTTCGAACGAATGTGGAGAGGAGGATAACTACAGTGGCGGCCATGAAGCTCCTCATCTGTCGTGCTGTAGCGGTTTCTGCGATCTCTAGGAAATGTAAGCCTCACCGATCATTTTCGCCGTTTCACTCCGTCTTCTTGAATCTGCTCTTCAGCTTATCTAGAATGCTCGCAAGTGTAGTGTATTCCATCTCCTCTGGCCCGAGTCTATGTGGGATGAATGGGCCGTGCAGCCTCAAGTAATCTGCGACCTCGTTCGCTTTAGATCTAGCTCCATCGAAGGCTGGATCGTTGAAGAGATCTGCAGGGCCGACCAGTGCGGCATTGCATACCTGGAAGCCTAAAGCGACAACTCGAGGAGGTCCATCGAACCTTGTGCACTTATTCTGAGCATCATTTACGCTCACAGGCATCAATGGGCCATGATGTGAACCACGCATCCAACCCGGCACCAGATGTGGGAGAGCGAATGCCTCTAGGATCTCGCCGACGGCTGGGAGGCCATGTTGCCCTCTTATTATGCAGACGGGATCGTCTTTTCCAACATAACGCCCAGCTATTAACGAGAGTCTTGCCGTGCTTGAGGCTGCTGCAGGCAAGCCGTCGTGCCTGAAGACTCTTGAAATGATGTATCTGTTTGGGTCTCCGATGAGTGCTAGAAGATCATAAATCTCCTCCGGGCACTTCAGCCTGACCGATAAGCCCTCGTGGACATCCAAGACTTCAAAGATGAAGCCTCCGTGAAGAGCTGGATCGATTATCAATCCAGCTGTATTGAAGGGGTCTGCAAAGATCTTATACAGCGGCATATTCCAAGCGCCCGGCGATGTCTTATCTGCAAGCAGGATTACTAACGGGTCGCTTGCTCTCTCCTCGAACTCGAGTTCAGCAACCCCTGGACCCATCCCTTTCACGGTGCCTGAGAAAGCCTCCACGAGGAGGTCTTGGCCGGCTGCATAGAGTTTGAGAGGCTTTGAGACTCTCTCAGTGACCTCCTTGAACGTCTTCCAAGCCAATTCATGTACTTTCTCGTTGTTCTGACCTCTCAGGTGGCTCATTATCAGCTCCAAATCGTCACCGCAATGCGTAACGTGGAAATCCACTATCAACCCTTGTTCGCGGGCGGCTTCAAGCTTCTGTCTCGCTAACTCTAGCTGCTTAGGATGGACTATATGGTGGCCGGAGAGTGAGCCAACATCGGCTTTAATAACGGATACGGTTGTCATGCGCTTCGATGACATTTCACTTACCCCCAATTGTTATCGTTCTCGAGTTTCTTAATGTTTTCATCGTTGCCGAACCTCATAAATAAATCGAGTTCTTTGCTATTGAAGATTGAATTATACGCCCATTCCTAAAAGGAGGAACCGTAATCTTCTATTACGCCATGGTTGCTGAGGTTATTTGGCTGGAAGAAGAGTTAGATAAGATCCGCAATCTCGCCGGATGATGGATGATGAAACCGTTTGGTGAAATGCGGGTATCGTGTGGATGGGTATCCGATGGAACCGTTCGTTTTGAAAGCTTCTGGAGAGCGTGAGCCCTTCAATTCGGAGAAGGTCTACAAGGCCTGCCTCCGAGCTGGAGCTTCACAAGCCCTAGCTGAGAGCATAGCCGACCAAATCAAAGGGATACTTTACGATGGAATATCGACAAGAGAGATCTATCATGAAGTTAGGCGTCTGTTAGAAGCGAGTAGAGTTGAGGTTGCTGCGCGCTACAGTTTGAAAGAAGCGTTGATGCGCCTCGGTCCAGCCGGCTTCCCATTTGAGACGTATATCGGGGAGCTGCTCGAAGAATATGGTTACGAGACGACGCTTCGCACTATCGTGGAAGGCTTCTGCGTCAAACATGAGCTCGATATAGTCGCAGTGGAGAAGGCTGGGTCTGGGTCGAAGACGCATATGGTCGAGTGCAAGTACCATAACGCTCCGGGAATAATAACAGGCGTCAAGGAGGTGATGTACACTTACGCGAGGTTCCTGGACCTCAAGGAGGGATGGGAACACGGGAGATGCGGAAGTTTCGATCAAGCTTGGCTTGTATGTAACACTAGGAGTTCGCTTGATGCGCAGGCTTTCGCTCGTTGTAGAGGCATACGGCTGTTATGCTGGAGGTATCCCGAGGGTGAAGGGCTCGAGAGCTTGATCGATAGGAGGGCGTTATACCCGATAACGGTTCTGCTCTCCCTCAAGAGTGAGCGCGTCGAAGAATTCTCTAGAAACAGGATTATGCTAGTGAAAGATCTCGTGAGGTATGATTTGAAGCGACTCGAGGCGTTGACAGGGCTTGGAGATGAAACTCTGAAGAGTGTGAAGGATGAGGCCGAGAGGCTCTGCGGAAGAGACTTTCCCACCTCAGCAGGGAAGAAACCTAGCATCTCGTAGGAGGCTGAACCGCGCGTGCGTGGTTTAGAGAGGCTTCTCACCTCAATTCTATTCGGCTTGACGGTAACTCTGATTTCAGGAATCTTCCCAAGCCCTCTCAGCTATGTGCTCTTGGGAGTTGCTCTTCGAGGCCTCCCTTTCGCATGGATGAGCCAAGTAATCTATCCAAATGCACCGATCAAAATCGAATATGACGGCTTCCTGCTTGATGTGATCTTCTGGGCATCTGTCTTCTATATTGGGTACTACCGCATATACAAGAATTTGCGGAGAAACTCGAGCAAGAAATTCATTGAGGTAAGTAAGTGAGTTACAAATCTTCTGAGGAGAATACTATGAAGATTGATTTTGGGTGGAGGATACCGGAGTTTCCCGGAAACGGAACGAGAGGGGCGGAGTTCGTCGCTCAAATTCTGCATTCACTGGGAAGGGTTGAGGAGAGTTTCGACTCCGCTTGGCTCTCCGACCATATGGTACCTTGGGCCGACTGGCAGAACCCGGACGCAGACAACCTAGAAGGCTGGACCACTATCAACTACCTGATAGGCGTGTTCAAGCGTCTGTCCTTCGGCCACATTGTGCTCTGCAATTCCTATCGCAACCCAGCGCTACTGGCCAAGATGACCGCGACTCTCAGCCTCTTAGCGCCGAGTAGGTTCATTCTCGGAATCGGCGCTGGCTGGAAGAGGGATGAGTGTCTGTCCTACGGCTACGAGTTCCCAGAGGCGTCGGCTAGGATTGAGGCGCTTGAGGAGGCAGTTCAAATCATACGGAAGATGTGGACGGAGGACGTCGTCTACTTCCGCGGAAAACACTTCAGCATCAACGGCGCTCACTGCAACCCCAAACCTAAGCCTCTACCGCCCATTATGATAGGTGGAGGAGGAGAGAAACTTACTCTGAAGGTCGTGGCTTCATACGCCGACTGGTGGAACTGCCCAAACCTGACCACGGAAGAGTACGGACGTAAACTGGAAGTTCTTAAGAACCATTGCGAAAAAGTCGGAAGAAGGTATGAGGCGATAAAGAAGACTTGGCTGGGATGCATCGCCATCGCCGAGACCCAAGATGAGGCTCTCCGAGTAGCCATCAATAACCCTTTCGTGGCTAAAGAGACGAGGTTCGATGCCATGCGCGCGACAATTATCGGAACCCCTGAGAAGGTTTCGCAGAAGCTTGCAGAGTTTGTAGACCTTGGTGTCGAATACTTCATCTTCAGATTCCTAGATTTCCCGAGTACGACGGGGATAGATCTGTTTACGGAGAAGGTCGCTCAAGAACTCAGGTAACTTAAGAATAGCACGGCAGTCACAAGTATGATTGTCGCTCTAACCGTCAGAGCAGGCAGTAAAGATCTTTTCATGCAGCCCGCCTCGCTGGAGAGCAGAGCGGCAACTCCATGTATTTAAGTTTGCAATTGGGATGTTCTTGCTTTCAAGAACAATTGGCGCTGGGCAGGTCTCTGGATTTTGATGTGTGCGTATCGAAGGACACTTGGACATAAGGTAGATGGGAGATTATTATGGGATATTCAGCATCTCGTGGTAGGCTTTCTTCTGTTTGTCTCTGCCGAAGTCGTTCGTTATCTTCTGCCATTCGTCGTATATGGCTTTACATGCTTCCTTAGGTGATATCTCTTTGGCCAGGGCTTTGGTTGTGCATATGTCGACGGCGTCTATGTATTTGGCTGATCTTGGGATCTTCAGGTCGGGTACGGCTCTTGTATCGCTTATGTTTCTCTCAATCGCTTCCAAGTAGGCTTTAGCGTCGCTCTCTGTGTATCCGGCGTCCATCCATGCTTTCAGGTTGGCGAAGTGGGACTTCCTGTACGGGTTGAATCCTGTAGAGCCTCGAACTACATCCTTGATGCTTGTCTGAGGGCTGTTCATGAATTTCAAGTAGTCGAAGACTGCGTCCGTGTTAACTGCGGTCTTCACAACGAATCCCGCCCAGCCTCCGAAGTTGAGTATGGGCACATGGTTTATCGGCTTGCCCGCGTGGTCCTTTTTAGCGCCCCATGTGGCGTCAACCCACTTCTTATTCTGTCGGTCCCAGACAGTTGTTGCACCTGGAAACTGACCGAAGCCGCATTGTCCTATAATCTTCGATAGCGTCTTGTCGATTGACATAGGTCCGATATCCGGCCAATCGATCGCCATCGCAGCGTCACCGTTAACGAACCCAGACCTAAGTTGACGCGTCTCGAAGTTAAGCATCCTAGGGACACCGTGCTTCGTTATCTCCACGAAGTTCGTGAGGCCCTTGACAAATCCCTCCTGGTCAACCAGTGGGTCCATGGTCTCTGGGTCGAAGTAGAGTACTCCGTGGTACTGGTCAGGTTCTCCGGGAAGCACGCTGTATGCTACGGTTCTATCCCAGAACCACCAAGGCGTCTGGGTTCCTCGCGCGCAGCATTCGATTACACCGTAATGCTTTCTTCCGTCTCCAGCCCAGTCCCAGCCGTTGAAGAACTCCGCGATATCCCGGTACTCCTCCCAAGTAATCATCTCTAGGAGGCCATCTTTAGCCGGGATATCGTAGCCATACTTCTTCTTGAAAGCTGCTCTGTGATCTAGGTTCTCTAATGCGAGCTTATTGTAGAAGAGCATGTGGTGGTCTCCGTCGAGCGGAACATTGTAGTAGTGTCCGCCCCATAGCATATTCTTCTTATACAAGATGTCATCGAAATCCACTAGCTGATTGACTTTATCGTCTACCTGGACCACGTATGGTGACAGGTCAGGGGTAGCCCAAGAAGGCGCAACCAAAATGTCGTAGGCCTTGGTTCCGGTCGTCAGCGCAGTCATAATCTTTGAGTACAAGTCTGTGTAGGGCACCTCGATTACTTCTATCTTTCCGCCTGCTTGCGCTGTCCACTCATCTCTATGCCCAAATTGCGGGCCCGCGATGAAAGGACCTACTTCCGTAACCAGTTTGAGAGTAACACCTTCATACGGTTTCTTCGGCGTCGGAGTAGGTGTTGGAGTAGGACTGGGCGTCGGAGTTGGTGTTAAGGTAGGTGTCGGAGCATGCTTAGTCGCTTCATAGATTCCGTAACCGGCAGCCGCGACAACCGCAACGACGACGATGCTGCCAACATACTTCACATAGCCGCGTCTAGAAACTCTTTCTTTAGACATATCGACCGATCAATCCAATCTCGCTCATCATTTATTTAAGATCCACTAAGGTTACACGGTGGATCAAGAGAAATATTCAGCCTTCGGGAACGATGTATCTTGATCGATGTGGAGTTAGTACAATCGCGAGGTTATTTCGATTGGAGTTCGAAGGCTCTTGTTTTCGCCGTGGTCTGCGACGAAAATACCCAATTCCTAATGTTCAATTTTCTTTTTGCCAACAACATATAACTTTCAACACAGATATAGTCGCTTAATAGGAAATTTACGGAGCGATCTGTCATGGATTATGAATGCTTCTGCGTCTACGGATTCGGCGTAGACTATCCCGCTGATTGGAACGTGGTGATTGAACGAAAGCTAACACGGGTGAAAGGAACCGTGGCCTTCAGATCAGCTGAAGGTATGGAGATAGGAGTCTCGTGGGGCCCTTTGAAAGAGGCTAAGGGAAAATTTTCTTCTGCAGACGAGCAGGCGAAGGATGCGCTTAACAGATTGAAGAAGAGTCGAGGCATCATTAACTTCCAGATACTAGAACATAGGAGCGACCGAATAGATGAACATGAAGCTGTCTTCAATCATGCCAGAGCTGAGCTGGCTGGGGGAGGCTTTTTCGGTAGAGGTGCAGGAAAGCAGATGGAAATACTGTCTATGCATTTGCACTGCGATAGGTCAGAGCGATATTTCGTGCTTTACGGAAAAACAACTTTTGAGAGAACCTACGCGCATGCGGATATCTTCAATCATATGCGAAGATCTTTCAAGTGCCACACAGCAGAATTGAAGAAATATATGGAATAATAGACCTTACGATTTCGAGTCCGCATCCTGAAGCGAATAGTCGATGAACCCCAACCTCATCTCCGACTACGGTTACATACTAGACTTTGTCTTCTCCCTGTATGTTGGAAGCATAGTTGAGATTCAATTTCATCCTATTGCTAGAACTGCAGTTGGCGGCTGAAAGGAAACATATAGTTCTGATATATCGTTTAGCGCGGACTGGTATCACAGCTCTACACTGGTTGAGAAATAACGAGAAAGGTTCTTCCAGAACGTTTTCCTATCTTGCCAAGAATCGCTCAATTCGCGCCAAACCCTCCTCTATATTATCGAGCGAATTTGCGTAGGAGAAGCGGATATAGCCCTCCCCGCCCGAACCGAAGTCAATTCCCGGAGTTACACCGACCTTCGCCTTTTCAAGTATCTCGAATGCGAATTTATAGGAATCATTTGTGAATTTCTTGGCATTGGCAAAGACGTAGAACGCGCCTGTTGGTTCAACTGTTATTCCAAATCCGATCTCGCGAAGCCGCTTAATCATGAATCTTCTGCGCTTATCATAGATTCTTCGCATCTTCTCTGTTTCCTTTTCGCATTCATTGAGCGCCGCGATCGCAGCTTCTTGAACGAATGCGTTTGGCGATATGAAGAAGTTCTGTATCATCTTTTGGACTGGTCTGACGAGGTCCTCGGTTGCGATGATATATCCGAGCCGCCAGCCGGTCATTGCGAAAAGTTTTGAGAATCCGTTTAAGGCGATAAGTTCTCTGCCTTTCTCAGCAAATTCCAAGATCGATCGAGCTTCTCCTTCGTAGACGAGACCCTGGTAGATTTCGTCGGAGATCACGGGAGTACCGAGCGAGGCGATCTCCTCCATCCAGTGCGGGGGCAAGAGGTTTCCAGTTGGATTTGCAGGCGAGTTGATCAAGATCGCCTTTGTCCTCTTCGTTATCGCCTCTTTGACCTTTTCGGGGTTGAGTTGGAAGCCCTCTTCCTCTCTTACGAATACGAATCTCGGCTTTCCGCCTAGGAATTTGACGATGTTTGGGTAGCAGGGATAGTGAGGATTTGGGATTATCACTTCATCACTTCTATCAAGGATTGCACCAAATATGAGGAGCAATGCAGGCGATGTCCCGCTTGTGACTATCACGTTTTCAGGCTTTACTTTAACGCTTAATTCGTATTCTTCATTATAGTACTTTGCGATTTCACATCGCAGATTATAAGCCCCGAGCGAATGCGTATAGTGCGTCACTCCCTTTCTTAAGGCTTCGAGTGCCCTTTCGCGAATGCATTTCGGAGTCTCAAAGTCTGGTTCACCAACCTCGAGGTGAATAATGTTCTCGCCTCGGCGTTCAAGTTCTTGCGCCCGTTCAAGGACATCCATAACGATGAAAGGTGGAATCTCTCTTCCGATTCTAGATATTTTCATCTGCGTGTTCTCCGATCGCGTCTTCTCGCATGCAGAACAAACAACCATTGTCGATAGACTAGTTTGGAGGGGAGAATTAAAGCTAAGGTCCACGCCTAATACTTGTATGGCCTCCTAAAAGAGCAAGACGCGCTTCCGATACAATAATCAATCTGACTATAGAGGAGAAATTCAAGCCGTTCCGGAGGAGTGGCAAGCATCTCATTTCTACGTCTGCCCTAGAGTTATAATACGCATAGGACCAAATACTTCCGTCAGAGATGAGATTTGTGAACGTCGTCAAAGTGCAAGGTGGAAAGAAAAGTCACAAGGTTTTCATGTATGCGCTGAGCACTTGCGTTTGGTGCAAGCGCGCCAAACAGTTCTTGAAAAATAATGATGTAGATTATGAATATGTAGATGTTGACCTAGAGAGCGGAGAAGAACGAAGGAAGATTGAAAGAGAGCTTGCCAGCAGAGGGTGGTACGCCTATCCCGCATTGTTGATAGATGGTGGACGATTAATCAAAGGTTTCAATGTAGAAGAAATAAAGGAGGTACTTGGGCTTCGATAACATTTGAACATGTGCGGAGGAGGGCGGAATCAGACGCTCGAAGCCGCGGATACTACCTAAACCCAGATGAAAACTTCCTAAATGATCTGCTTGAAGGCCTAAAGAAGAATGAGGAGAGATACGGTTATCCCTCCTGCCCATGTAGGCTGGCTTCTGGAAGCTTTGATTTGGATAGAGACATCATCTGCCCGTGCGACTATCGAGACCCAGATGTGGAGGAGTTTGGAACTTGCTACTGCGGACTCTACGTGAGAAAAGACATCTTTGAAGGAAAAATGCCGATAATGTCAATTCCGGAGAGGAGGCCGTTGGAGAAGCAAACGAGGGCTTACGGTATATCGCCGGAGGCCCCTTCGACGCAAACTCTTGCGGTTTCCACGGTCGTAACTGAGTCTACGAAGATCAAACCGAAGCTGTGGTATTGTAAACAGTGTGGCTATGTTGTATTCCGGGAAGAGCCTCCCTATGTTTGCCCCGTATGCAAGGCGAAGAGAGAATTCTTTGTTGAGCTAAGAATAGAAATTTGCAGCTCTAAGTAGTTCTTGAGATCCCATCCGAGGACCGAAACTTGTGGCCCGCAAGCAACGCAACTTGCAGTGGATGACGTCCCTAGGTACGCACACACAATTATCTCATGGCCCACACGTTAGGGGAGGAATCCCCTAAAACCCCTCTTCAGAATTCGAGATGAGGCCCCTTCGCTTTATGGCTCGAATGCTAAACGGAATGTGGGTCAGCAATTGTCTCCTTCTTGACCGGCATCACCACTTTTGCGTAGAGTATGGTGACGCCGCCAATGACCTCCGGTTTCTTTGAATAGATCTCAATAGGAGGCCCTGATATCTTGTACCCTCTCTTCCCAATCCAGTCAGAAAGCTTCGCGTATGTGTTTTTGAACTCGTTTCCGGGGCCCTTGTGGGAAATCGTAGCCACTTTCATCGCGGGTATCCGTCGAATCTTCACGCCAGCCTGTTCCTTGGCTCTGCCCTTGAAGGCGATCGCGATATCGCTTCTGCACTTCTCCGGAGGGGTCTTCTCTGGGTCATCGTGATATATTGCCATTGGATAGAACCCTGGCATCACTTTCTGTTCTTTGGCCCAACCATACAACCGCTTGATGTAAGCCTCCCACGGCACCTTATCGTATGGACCTTGGTGCTCAATGTAAGCAAGATTTGCTGCTTTTCTACTTTCAAGCTTTGGACTCATCATTTTCTCCGACTGGCGTATTTGAGCTCGGGAGTATATTTATGATTTAAGACATTTTGTGTGTGTGCGCGCGCACACACAGAGATTCAAGAGTTCAAATTACCGTGGCCCCACCGTCGATACGTTTAGCGGGCGACGACGACGAAAAACCTTGGGGGCCAATTATTTTCGATGCACGCATACCTCTTTTCAATAAATTAGCGACGAGGCTACGGCCCAGCTAACTCCAAGGGAAAAGATGTTCCTGAAGCGTTTTTATGATTGGCTACGCAAGAACTGGACACTTTCAACAATCGAACTAGGGTTCCCCTCGGGAGTGAAGTTCGTTTTTAAACGGCGAGAGCAGTGACGTGTCTATGCTACATGTAGCTTCATCTTCATTGATGTTCAGTTGATCTGCGAGCCGAAGGCGAGCATACCAAACAATAAAGTGGGGTTGCTAGGGGATTCCTCCCCTAATGTGGGATAATGAATTGTGTGTGATCTACTTAGCGGGTCCAAGGGAATTTGGACAAGTGAATTGATAGAATTTTCGTGCGTGTCTATTTAGCGGGTACACGCACAATTGCATAAACCAATAGTCCGAGCCTAAGCGCCTTCATCTACGGCGTTTCGGTATGCGCCAAGTTTTTTAAATTCGTGCGACGATAGGCCAAGTGGTTGTACAGATCCGGGCGACATATATGTTTGAGATCGCGTCTGCCTATAAAGTCGCGTATCACCGGGAAAAGCTTGAGGCTTATCTGCGCAACGAACAGATCCTGCCGGCAACCGTTGAGTTAGACATCTCGACGGAATGCAATAGGAGATGTCCGCTCTGTCCGAGCACAAGGAGCCCCCGCTCAAGCACGCTTAACCTTGGTTTCATCGAGCGTCTGTTTGCCCGACTCGAAGGGCAGACGAGAGGCCTTCTCCTGTCGGGAGGAGAGCCCACGCTGTCGCCGCTTTTTCCCGAGGTGCTCCGCTTAGCTCGGGAATACGGGTTTATTGACATCGCCATCGTGACAAATGGAAGTCTTCTAGACAAGGAGCGAGTTGCCGCAGCACTCTGTGCATACGCATCGACCATCCGAGTGTCCATCTACGATTGGAATAGAGAGTTGCGCGCAGATCTTCAAGCTACTCTCCGACGGATCGAAACCCTGAGGTCGCGGATCGAGAGGGAGGGCAGCAAACTGCAGATCGGCGTCAGCGCGCTGACGTCGAAGGAAAACGCAGATGCCCTGTGCTCCATTGCCCGCAAGGTCGCTTCAGCAGGAGCCCACTGGATCTACTTCCATCCCATGTGTATCCGATGGGACACGGGAGCTCCGGAGCGTGTCGACCAATCGGGAGTATTGGCGAAGATCAAGGAATGCCAAAAGGAACAATCGGACGCGTTTCACATCTTCACCTTTCCCGACAGATACGCCAAACGCAAGATAGAGTTCTCTGGATACCACGCGGCCCACTTCCTTCTCGTCATCGGTGCTGATGGGATGAATTACGTTGGAGCTGAGGCGAAATATCATCCCCAGTACATCATTGCTGACCTAACCAACAATTGGCGCGACGACTTCCTATGGAGAAAAGAGCGTCTGAAGCGGATTGAATCTATTAACAGTCGAACGTACCATGCCTTGGCCAGTCGACATAGAGGCGTCCTATACAACCAAGTCATTCAGGACTTGATCAACCATGGCGAAGGATTCCTAGACGAAGCATCTGCGACCTACGGAGCGACATATGTATTTCCCCACATTCTATGATTTGGGAATCCGATGGGATGGCATTGAGATATGTCCGAACGAGGGACGACTGCTAGTGTCATTATTCCCACCTACAACAGTAGCGGGACCTTGAGGCTCACGCTTCAGACTGTCTTGTGCCAAGACTTCACTGATTTCGAGGTCTGGGTCGTAGGGGATGGTTGTACGGATGACAGCGAGAACGTGGTCGCCTCCTTTGCAGACGATCGGCTCCATTGGGTGAATCTCCCATCGAACTCAGGCAGTCCAAGCCTGCCTCGAAACGAAGGCCTCCGTCGCGCCAAGGGTCGATTCATCGCATATCTTGGACACGACGACCTCTGGTTCCCATGGCACTTATCGGAGCTTGTCGACTGCATTGAAACCAGCAACAGCGACTTCGTTTATTCACTCGGTGCCATCTTGGCGCCTGATGGAGTGATCGGAACATTTTCCCTTGCTCAGCGAGCCTGGTCCCGCACCGAGTTCATCTCTCCGAGCAATTGGCTGCACCGAAAGTGCTTGACCGAAGTTGTCGGTTCTTGGCCGACGGATAAGAAGCTTGGCGACGATCAAGAGTTCCTCCGGCGAGTTCTCGGTGCGGACGTCACACTCGAGTTTCGGAGACAGCTCAGCGTCTTGAAGTTCCCCGCATCGGCGTGGCACATGTACTCGATTAAGACAGACTTCCCCCAGACCCGTTACGTCGAGGCAATGCGTCAGGACGCCGCAAGGCTTCGTGATGAATTGCTGCTCGAATTTGCGACGCTCATGTCGCGCGGGCAGAAACCGAGAAGCCCGCTCTACAGAAGGCTAGTGGGTCGTGTCGTAAATCCTCTTCTTTACTACTATGGTTGGCATCGGTGGCCAGTGAACAGACTGTTATATCGGATATGGCGACGAAGAGCGGGACTTCGCTAGGAAAAATGGACTTATATGGAATACTAGACTCGTTGGCATCTTGGATAGTTTGCAGTTCATTTTTCGTGTGTGTCCCTTGGTGCGTCCGACTGAATTTGAACTCTCAAATTGATAGTGCTTTAGTGCGCGGTCTTGCCATGCATTGACACCTATGCAAAACATTTTTCAATCTAAGCCTCACGTGAGGGCCTCTCGTTCTAGCGAAGAACAATTAGGAACAGTTGTATTTGTGCCCGTCTTACATCGCACCGTAAATCTCTAAGGATGCGATGTTCTTCAATCTCTTCCTAGGCCTTACCGCGTGGAGAATCTTAGCCAGTAGGTCAAACTTCTTGCGTGGGTATCCTATGGCCATTAGCGCAATGACCTCAAGCTTTTCAGGAAGCTTCAACATCTCATGAATGTCTTCTTGGTTGAAGCTTCCAACCCAGCATGTTCCGAGTTCTAAGGCTGTTGCTGCCAAGACTAAGTGCTCCAAGGCGATGGCGGTGTCTATAGCGTACCAACTCGGAGAAGCTTTCTTGTCTCCGCAAGCGACGATCACTACCGGTGATTCAGCTAGAAACTTTCCGTACCTACAGCCCTTAGCGATTCTAGCTCGCTTGTCTTCGTCTCTTACAATGATGAAGTGCCATGGCTGTGCGTTTCCAGCTGAAGGCGCCAACCTAGCTGCGTCTAGAATCTTTACGAGAGCTTCTTCTGGAATAGAAGTCGGCGCGTAGGATCTTACAGACTTTCTCTTTCTGATAGCTTCAAAGATGTCCAAGGGCTTCATTCCCCTCTCCTTGTCTGGCAAGTAGCTTCTATCGGCACTACCTTTAGAAGGAAACTCACTAGGTTTTAATTATTTGACTCTGTTTCCTGAATCCTATCTCGCGGGCATGAAATGAAGCAGAAGCGTTCAAAGTTAAAGATTTTAGAGAATTCCCACAGTCTATAAGGAGAGGCAGGAGAGCGATATGCAACTTGTTGGAGGAATGATTTCTGGCAGTGGTTGATGTTCTGCAGCTAGGCAACCCCGTTCTAAGAGAGAAGTCGACGCCCGTAGAAGACCAGGCATCCGAGGAGATAGGAAAGCTGCGTGATGACTTGGCTGACACTCTAAGGTTTTGGCGTGAGACGACGAGCTACGGAAGAGGGATAGCAGCTCCGCAGATAGGTGTACTGAAGCGAGTCGTCTTCATCAACATCGACAAACCTTGGCTTCTTGTAAACCCTGAGATAGTCGAGATGAGCGATGAAAAGATGATCATCTACGACTCTTGCTTGAGCTATCTGTGCATTTTCTTCCAAGTCTCAAGATCGAGAAGGATCAAGGTTTCTTATCAAGAGCAAGGTGGGACCAAGAAGGTGATAGAAGCGGAAGGAGGCCTGTCAGAGCTTCTTCAACATGAAATCGACGATCTTGACGGAATATTGGCGATAGATCGGGTAGTAGACATAAAATCGATCTGCACGAGGCGAGAGTACGAAAGAAGATACAGGAAGGGCTGAGTTTGCTCATGGAGCGAAGGAATCGAATATCTGCGTACGCCCCTTCGAGGCAAGATACGCCTCTTCGCTGGATCGATTCGGAGGATACCGTCAGGTCGGAATATGAGAAATACTTGATTGACGAGTCGCGATTCGGTGAAGGGCGAGCTCGAATAATCTTCTTTCCGGAATCGGAGGAACAGATATGCGCATTCCTGAGAAGGATGTGTTCTGAATCTATTCCGGTGACCATCTCTGCTGGAAGGACTGGAATCGTCGGTGGAGCTGTTCCGCCTGGAGGCGCAATTCTTTCAACAGAGAAGATGAACAAGATTCTGGGGTTGAGGCTTGATTCCGCGACTGGAGAATGGTTGGTTAGAGTCCAGCCAGGCGTTATCCTTAGAGATCTTCACACCAAGATTGAGAGAAAAGAATTTCGCGAACTCTTGATTTGTGCCAGCGAGTCTGAGAAGAAGGATTTGGAAAGATTTCTTGAAGATCCTCGAAGATACTTTTATCCTCCGGATCCAACCGAGGATTCCTCTACCATCGGCGGGAATATAGCTACAAATGCAGCTGGGGCACGTACGTATAAGTATGGTCCAACTCGAAGATTCGTAAGAAGAATACGTGTTGCTTTGGCGAATGGTGACATACTCGACATAAGTCGGGGCCATGTCTTCGCGAGTCCTACTCGAACCTTCGAGGTTCAGCTTTCAGATGGCAGATGCGAGACCCTTGAGTTGCCCAGCTACGTTATGCCAAATGTGAAGAATGTTGCAGGATATTATGTAGAAGAAGGAATGGATTTTATTGATCTATTCATAGGATCTGAGGGGACCATTGGGGTTGTCACAGAAGCGGAGTTGGCTTTAGCCCCGCGCCTGGGCAATCTACTAACAGCTTTAATCTTCTTTCCCTCAGAGCGTGAGGCTGTAGGATTCGTTCATAGGGTTCGCGGCGGCCATCAAAAAGGCAGAGTATACGCTGAGGGTCCTGAATCGATTGAGTACTTTGACTCGAATTCTCTGAATCTGCTGAGGTTGGCGAGGAAGGAGTCTACTACGCCTCTTGAGATTCCTGAGTTTCCTGAGAAGGCTGTGGCAGCCATTCTTCTGGAGCAATCGTATACGGAGGAGGAGTTTGAGAAGTTGATCGAGGCGCTTGACGTAGGCTTAAAGGAGAACGGTTCGTCGCTTGAGGATACGATGTCCGCTACAGGGGATTCTGATAGGAAAAGGCTGACAAATATTAGGCATGCTATACCTGAGACAGTGAATCAAGTGATCGCCTTACGTAAGAGGCGAATACCTGAGATTCACAAGGTTGGAACTGACACAGCTGTGCCAGACCAATATTTGGACGCCATGTTAGAGTATTATGTGAAGAGGCTGGTTGAAGAAAGGTTCGAGTACGTGATCTTCGGCCATATATCAGAGAATAATCTTCATGTCAACATTCTTCCTAACACGCTTGAGGAGCTGAAGAGGGCTGAGAGCTTGGCTGAGGAATTTGCAAGATATGCAGTGGAACACGGCGGAACTGTATCTGGTGAGCATGGAGTCGGGAAGCTGAAACGTAACCTCCTTAAGGTAATGTACGGTGAGAAAGGCGTCGAGGAGATGTTTCAAGTCAAGAAGATCCTAGACCCTCAACTGATCCTCAATCCGGGAGACATCTTCCCGACCGATTGAAAAGTGTTCAATCGCGATGTTCATCCGCTTGTAGCCAGAGCGATCGCAGAGAAGCTTGAAGGCTGGTGAATTTCAGGTAAATGTAAGCTGAGCAATGATGTCTTGGCAAGGCGATCGCCCTTCACAAAGAATTTCATCGAGCTGACCGAGCAGGGGTGGATCCCTTTTAACAAGCAACTGGTAGAAGGTTGCTCTAGGTAGACCAAGCATCTCAACTGTTCGACTAACGCAGAAATGGATTCCTGCGGAAAGAATGTTGAAATATGAATTGAGAGGAAAGCGTATAGACCTTTATGGCTATCGTAGCGGTATCGAAGAATAAGAATCCTTACAAGGCGACGACCATTGCGCTCGAACTGATCATTGACGAGATCAAGCGTCGTCTTCCAGAAAGAGCCGTGATCAAACCTAATGTCCTCTCAGAGCATAAGGATGGTTGCGTTGTAACGGACCCAAAAGTTTGTGAAGCAACTGCTCACTTTCTACGAGCGCAGGGAGTTGAAGATTTGATTCTTGCTGAGGGGACCACCGACTCCAAGGTAAGAGGGAAAGCTGATACTATGGTGGCGCTCGAAAAACACGGATTCTCCAGACTCGGAAGGAAGTGGACTATGCTCGACTTGAACTACGATGAGCCTTCCGACTGGTTTGAAATCTACAGCCCCGGCTTGAACTACAGGGTTGAGCTGGGTATGGCAAAAACGGTTGCATCCAACTACACTATCAGCGCGGCGAAGTTCAAGACGCATGACGTACTAGGCTTGACCCTATCTCTAAAGAATATGATGGGCAGTATATGCGCGGCCAGAAACGCTGATGACGGCCGAGTGATAGCCAGAGGACCCATCTCAAAGACTCACATGCACGGCTTCGGGGAGAGACAGCCATCGGACCTAACAATGGAAGAGAACATCGGGCCATCTAAACTGGCGTTGGCGGTTAACCTCGTCAGGATGGCTAAACGGACCAAGCCGTCTCTAGCAATCATCGATGGGGTAACGGCTATGGAGGGAGACGGCCCCATCTGCGGCTCTAGAAAGGAGCTTGGCGTGGTCTTGGCAGGCATAGACCCGGTCGCTGTCGACTCTGTTGCTGCATACATCGCGGGATTTGAAACCAGACACACAGGATACATCTACGTGTCAGGTCTGAGAGGAATTGGCGAGAATAGACTTGACGAGATTGAAGTTGTCGGAGAGAAGCTGGAAGACGTAAGGTCGAGTTTCACATCGCATAAGCTCTTTCAGAATGCGAAGATCACTGATGAAGAGATTGTTAAGGTGGAGGAGCTCACAGTCTAAAGAGCTTATACATTTCTGCTAAATCAACACATGCTAGAAAAACTCATATTCTATATTCTTGAGTGTATGCTGTGGGCCTTGATGTCGCAAGTCGAGACAGATCTCAAAGTTCTATGCAAACTCGCAAAAGAACTTGGAGCAACAAATGCAGCATCCTTTGATGCTAAGAGCGTTGTCGTTGATGAAAGAGCACGGCTAAAGTGTTCTGTTCCAATCTGTGACGACTACGGTCTGAATCTAATGTGCCCGCCTAACGTGATGAGCATCCAAGCGTTCGGAGAAATATTAGCCAAATATAACCATGCAATCCTTATTCAGATCGGAGCGCCGATATCTCCTGAAATGATGGAGGAGATACGTAAGGCAGAAGACGTTGCCGCGCTGTACAAGAGTTCCAAGTTCCTAGATATCTACAAGAAGACGTTCGATCCGGTTAAATTGAAACTTCATCGCATAGTTCACAAGGTGGAGGCACAAGCATTCGCGCTTGGGTATCGTTTTGCAACAGGCTTCATAGCGGGATCCTGTAAATTGTGCAACGAGTGCGTGACAATCAATTCTCATGAACCTTGTAGACATCCGTTCAGAGCGAGACCTTCTATGGAGGCTGTTGGAATCGATGTACTCAGGACAGCCGAGAACGCAGGTTTGCCTTTTGAAATTCCCGCAAAGGACAAGGCAGTATGGAATGGATTTGTCCTAGTCACTTAGTCGAAAGAAAGATCAAGACTCTCTTGAACGAATCGCTATGAATAGCCTCTTTTCGCCGAGACTTCTTCGATTCGGATCTCAATCATACCTGTTCCTTTGAATTTCTCGTGACCATACTCGGTGCATTCATGGTATTTCGCTCCGAGTTTCCTGAGCCTCTTGGTGTCTGGATTTCTTGTGAATCGAGCTTTTCCAAAGGCCATTACGCTGTGATAATTCACAGCAGCGCCGCAACTCGTTCCTCGCCTCGTTACTGGCTCATTGACAAGGAAGCATACGTTTGGATTCTGCTCGATATATTGAAGCTTCTTTCCTTCAAGGGCGCAATGAATATAGATTTTCCCGTTCAAGTAGAGAAAATTCACCGGAATTATATAGGGCAAATCGTCTTTTGATAGACCCATGTATCCCACTAAAGCCTTCTTCAAGATTCTCTCGATTTCACCCATATCGGTGATCGCTTTCTCGGATCGCCTCATTTCAGTTATCATCTTCATTGGATTTCCTTCTCCTTACTCAGTTTAGTCGTTGTATGCTTTTTCTATCTTGTATTTATGTCTCAGCTCCTCTCTGGTAAGGCTATCGAAGAAGCGGGTTCTCAGACACATTCGAGGCCTACAGAATCGCGGGAGTCGATGCTCTAGCGAAGAGATGGAATGTTAAACTGATTGATCTAAACAAAGACAACTTAGTCGAGATTAACCCTCCAAGCCCGCTGGCCAACAAAGTGAAGATAGCTAAAACCTCCTTAGAGAGCACAATAATCAGCGTACCCAAACTCAAACCCCACAGACAAGCCGGAGTAACACTAAGCATAAAGAATATGATGGGCGCAGCTACCCCGAAAGGCAGCATGCACCTCCACCTCAACCGCAATATCGTAGAGCTCGCATCCATCATAAAACCAAGCATAGCAGTAATAGACGAATAATCGCAGGCGAAGGGTATGAAACGAGCGGAAACCCAGTCGAGATGAACCTAGTCATAGCAGGAAAAGACCCTGTTGCCGTAGACGCTGTCGGCGCAGCCGTAATGGGGATACCGCCAGAAGATATTGAACACCTACGCCTTGCAGAGAAGAAAGGACTCGGAACATGCGATCTAAACCAGATAGAGATAGTAGGCGAACCCATAGAGAGAGTGAGAAAGAAGTTCAAGAGATCAATCTTATCCAACTTCCTGGTCCATCTCGGCTAACGAATATTTCTTTCTTAAGCTTGGAAAGTTACAGCAGTTCTCTTAGAGCCTGCGCGGCTGTGTAAACGCTCCCCACACCGCTGATATAGTTTGCAACTCTCACCGCTTCTAAGATCTCCTCTCTCGTGGCCCCAGCTTGCATCGCTGCGCGAGCCAGCGACTTTACACCTTGAACAGCTCCGAGAGACGCATCCAAAGCCATAGCGATCAGGAGCTTAAGCTTCCTGGGCAGAACGCCATCAGCAAGAGCGAACCTATTTGTATTTTCAACGAGCTTAAGAAGCTCTGGATCGAGCTTCTCAAAAATCTTCAAAGGATGTTCAGACATCCGATCACCCCCTCTTTAAGCAATTAGATTTGATGTTTAGATGTTATAATTTTGCGTCTCCACACAACATTCTGTCCCAAGCGCGTGCTAGATCTTCTAGTAGATGCGGATTGTATACTTCTTTCGCATCTCTCAAAAGGCGTCTTTTAGAATTTTTTATTTGACGCCTTTTTGGATATCAAGAATTCATCTGAGAACATCCAAAATCTGTAGCAGTTCTGGAATCGATCTTATGGTGAAGTCAGGTGTAACTGATGATGGCTGTGGCGTTTGCCCGTAGATCTCATCTTCGCGTACAGTGCCGCTCCCTGAAACCAGCACCGTCTTCATTCCTGCAGCTCTAGCACCCTCGATATCGTACTTCAAGTCGTCTCCAACATATACAGCCTCATCAGGGTCCAGCTTCAACTCATCCAGAAATATCTGGAAGATCTTGGGGTGCGGCTTCCTCCAGCCAACCTCATCTGAGATAACAACGACATCGAGGAAACGGCTAAGATGAAGCTTCCTGAGCGCTTCTCGAATCGCCTTCCTATATGAGAAGTTTGAAATCAGCCCTATAGAAAGGGACTTCGCTATCTTGGAGAGTGTGATGAATGCTCTTGGGGCTACTCTCAGCGAAGCTATGAATGGGTCGAAGTAAGCATCAACTGCTTTCACAACAAGCTGGTCCTCTGGCCTCATGTCGTATCCAAGTTCCTTGAGAGCATCAGCAACCCAAACCCTGTTATCTATCTCTCTACATGTATCGACGCGGAGCTTCCTGTACTTCTGAGCCGCCGTATCATGTGCTTCCATAAGGTCCTCATAAGAGCAGGAGATCCCTAGCCTAACCAATCTTCGATGCATACTCTTAACATACTTCTCATTGTCGAGGTGCACATGGACCAATGTGCCCATGAAATCGAAGCCGACCGCTTTGACTGCCATCCTTCTTTCCTCATTAGGTCCTAAATTGGCGAGATGCACGCCTGAGAATTCCTGCTTAATGTACCGCCCCAAGAAAGATTTTCCAGGAGCGTGGCTTTGAAGAGTTAGGTTGGTTTGTAGTGTTCACGTCCTTTGGCGTCGAAGACTCTGTAGCCTATGTTGAGGCGGTGAGCCATCTCCACTAGGTGCGGGGTGAAGTCTCCGTAGGTGAATCCTAAATGGTTGCACGGCCAAACGTCGATTAAGACCTCGTCTTTGATAGGTATCTTTCCTTTGATTATAGGCCAAGAGTAAGTGTACTTCTTATGCTCATCTAATGAGACGTCGACTGTTTCTATCACTGTGGCGACTAATTGATATCGAAGGTTCTCTCTCGCAAGCCTCGCCACAGTCATAATTTCTCCGCCGGGTGTTCTACCTCTAACGGAGCTTCCTCCAGCCGCGTAGTACATCTCCTGCCCCATATACTCGACTTGATCCAATTTCGCCAGAGGGTCTTCACTTGGTCTCCCGAAAAAGCATGGTGGGTGTTGTCCGCAGTTCGAGATTATGAGCATACCATTCTCAACGTCTCTGAAGTCGCCGAATCCAGCTGGTTGACCTGAGAGAAGGTATAGCCAAAGCTGAGTTAAGGCGGAGTCCATATCGTTCTCGCATGCGACTGGGTAGATCGGCTTAGGCTTCCCGTCTGGCGCTACATCGTTGCTTAAGTAGGAAGTGGCTATGCATGCTGTGCAGTCCCGAGCGCTCAACTCATCTTGACATTTTATTCCACCGAAAGTAGCTCCATACTCCTTGAACAGATCGATGGCGGCGTAGTAGAGGGAAAGTTGATAAAGGAACTTGTTGATCGATCTCAACTTATCCCTGGAGAAGTCGAATTTACCGTGCTTCTCTTCATATAGGAATCTAAGCGCGTCTTTCACTCTGGGGTCCGCTATCTCATAGTCGCTCTCGCCGGGCTTCCCAGACCATTTAACCATGTTTAGGGCTCTCAGCTTCATCTCGGATTGGTCCAACGCCTCATAGCTGATGCCGAAGAGCTTCTGCCATTGATCGATATCCGAAGTGGTTGTGGGCATTCGAAGGCTCATCCCACCGAAGGCTAGAAACTTCTGGCTCTTCAACGCTTCAATAGCCTCAAGAACTTTTCCAGATACATCAGCTCTACGCTTATAGAACCTCAAAACCTCCATGAGCCAACGTAGAACCTTCGGGTCTTCATCGATCTTCCCATAGCAAGGTTGGAAAGGTATGCCTATTCGCTTAAGTCCTCCACCAGCACCCATTCCCGCGACCAATCCGGGGACGGTAGGATCCTTGTAGGAGAACATGACGACTCTCGCTATATCCCCAGTCTCCTTCTGAAAGAACTTCACAGCATCAATAGAGTCGAAAGGGAAGGTCCATGATCCTTGATTGACTATGAAGGCGTCAGGCTTACCTTTGGCAATCTTTTTGACATGCTCCCTCACAAGATCGCTATTCCAAGCGATTTGGTTCTCCTTCAGAAAACCATCTCCACCTCGAATAACCTCGACCCCCTCCTTACGCAAAGCCTCCATAAGCGATCTCTCATGGTCGAGCATCAGATCCAAGTTCTCGTATCTAACCCATGGGCGAGGATCGTTCGGTGAAAAGACACCTACTCTAATCTTCTCCTCCATCTTCGAACACTCCGAAAATGTATCTACTCGAGATCCTTATTACCTTGATGCATAGGCTTCCAAGTTGCGAACGGGGATGGCTGCCTTCCACTTCTTGGAGTATCTTTTCTTGACCGCGTAACAACTGATCCTAGACTAAAGGGATAAGAATTCGTATTTGGACTCATATTCACGAGTATCCGAAGATCAGCAGAGCTGGGAGGTGATTTAGCATGTACGTGATGTACCAGCCTCAAGCCTTCAGTTTTGGAGTTAGAACAGGAGCTGAACGAGTAATTGTCACTTGCACGCTCTTCGGTCTCAGCGGCGTAACTGTCCAATTGAGAAGCCCAACGAAGACCTACACTGAAGCAGATCTGAAGATCTATGAGAACACTATTATCGGCGTAGCCCCAACGCTCACCTACCAATATGTCAAGAAGGCTACAGCAACGATTACACCGCCAACAGTGACGGAGACATGGACTTTGCTATTAACCTTGTCGACAGCTGTGCCTTACCAAGTCGGCATTGAAGTCTACTGAGAGATTCAGTTCAATTTTCGCTTTCAAGGTGACATATCGTTTCGTTATGAGAGATGCGCCTACTAGAGTCACATACTACACGCATCACGGGAAGAGATACTGGATTTCCAGTATGGACGTGTTCAACGCCTATTATTTCAGATGGAACGATGTGTACAGTGTCTAGCAGGTCAAATTTTGACTAAGCTCTTGATCTCCTCTTCATTGGAGAGAGGTTGGATCACCACTTTCTGCAGAGCTGTTACAGACTTCATCTCAATTTCTTTGATAGAGGTGTACATTTCATAGATCGCTTCGAGGGCTTCGAGATTGACATTCGCTTCGACTTGTCTCGCCTTCTTCGGAATTTCATCAACTTTCATTATTGCAATTGACTTGTCCTTTCTAAAGACGATGTCAATGTTGGCCTTTGAAGTAGGGATGAATATCTCCGCGAAATCTCCTCTCACCTGATCCTTCAGGAGATGAACCTTCAAGACTTCCCCCAATGAAGAAATGATGATGCTCCGCCTAATGACCTTATCTGGCTCAAGAAAGTTGATATTATGATACGATTGATTGATGGCGAGTAGGTTACCTTATTTGAATAGTGACTCAGAGACCTCCGGCGGCTCCATTGTCTATAGGTATTCCCCCAGACCGCATACAATTTATTTGAACATAACCAATCGTTGTACAAATAGCTGCTCGTTCTGTGTAAGAAATTACTCTTCAGGCTTATCCGGTTACAAGCTGTGGCTTGAAGGAGAACCGACTGCTGATGAAGTCTGGAGCGGGTTTCAAGGCGAGGTGAAAGAGTCCGATAAGGAAGTGGTCTGGTGTGGGTTTGGAGAGCCGACTATCAGATTAGATACGGTTCTTGATCTGACGAGAAAAATAAAGCAGAGATATCCCCACCTGAAGATTCGTTTGGATACAGATGGATTGGCTCAGTTGCGAAATAAGGATAGAGAAGTGGCAAGAGAATTGAAGGACGCTGGTATCGACTCGGTGTCAATAAGTCTTAATGCTGAGAGCAAGGAGAAGTATGATGAAATTTGTAAACCTTCGCTGACTGGAGCATATCAGGCTGTCCTTGATTTCGCCAAAGATTGCAAGAGATACTTCTCTCAGATCAGATTAACAGTTGTGAACGTTGAGGGCATAGATCTTTCTAAATGTAAAGGAATCGCTGAACAGTTAGGCTGCGACTTTAAGATCCGAGGATGACTTCCAAATCTAACTGAAGGTGAAGCATATATCCTAGGAGACACAGCATCACCAAAGTAGCTCTCAGGTTGACCTAAACTTCACGAGTCTTGAGGTCTCTCGCTCATCTTCTTACCGCTTTCGGCAAGTTTCTCCGCAATCAATGAGACTTTATTTCCCAATGCTCGGAGAGTATTTCTCCCGTAGGCGTCTCTTGCCAGCGCGTCTGGCTTGCTATCTGAGAAAATTGTTCCTCCCAGATTTGAAGCTGAGCTAGGATAACCGGCTGTGCCTACAATGACCATGTCATTGTATAGGAAGAACCTATAGAATGTGTATAGAACCGCCTCTATGCCATCATTTCTGCCTCCACCTACAGCGATAGCGCCGGCTGGCTTGAATCGCAATGCGCCCTTAAGTTGACTCCGCGATTTCACGTCATCGTAGAAGGGAATGAATCTATCCATGAATATTTTCATTATGCCGGTTACTGAGCCATAGTACACAGGACTTGCGAATATGAATCCGTCTGCTGACGCCAGTTCACCGTAGAGGTGGGTCATGTCGTCATCATGTGGTGGGCAAGGAAGCTTTCTAGTCCCTTCCTTCTTACATCGGTCACAACCATTGCACTCAGCTATTTTCAGGTTTGCTAAACTTATCAACTCGGTGCTGCATGTTTCGGAGCAGGCCCTTAACGCTTCCTGCAGACTGCGATCCGTGTTGCCGCCTTTCCTAGGACTGCCTGAAACTCCGACGATCTTTATCATAATCTGTTCCAACCGGATCTGACATATCCAGTCGATTTCACCTAAAAAGCCAACGCTTTTTAGTCTGGAATGTTGTCGCTAGTCTTCTATCCGTGAGCTAGAAATCCTGCTCGACACTTGGTATATGACATATTCGGCAGATAAATTATCGAACCGTCTTTTCACGTCCTAATGCTTAAGAAGGTAAGCGCATCCAGCCCTTAATTCACTTGAGAACAGAAAAAAGAACACTTACATAGATTTGCCCAAAAAAATTGGTGGGCCGGGAGAGACTTGAACTCTCGACCTTCTGCGTGTCAGGCAGATGTCCTAACCAAGCTAGACGACCGGCCCAATCGCAGTTAGTTGAAGGCCGCTGATGCTAAATGGTTTTCGGATGATTTATGCGTTAAGCGTTGGGTTAAGATTTCTAGTGTATTCGTCCTAATCTGACAAGATACTTCTGGATCAAGTCTATGCCATAGTATCCTCCGTAGGCGCACAAAACAAGCATTACCGTCTTGCCGAGGATGGCGCTTACGAGAGCTTTCAGTTTGGGGTATTTCATCATCCCTAAAGGTATCCAAATTAAGTCGTCGGGCGTCAGTGGTGTAACCGCGAACAGGAAGATGAGGAGAACTCCGTACTTGTCGAGTCTAGCTTCCCACTTATCCATGGATGCTCTACGCTTCTCTGAGAGGAGGAGCCTTCCACCCTCACCAATGTAATAGTGAAAGTACTGTCCTATGCCGGCTCCCAGTCCGGCTAAGATACCGACCAACAGTGGGTTGAAGCCAAGCGCAGGAGCGCTCATCAGGAATACTAGCACTTGAGGAGGGAAGATCGCGATCATCAGGGAACTCGTCCCTAGAACTCCGGATAGAAAAGCGCCTAGGTAACCTAGTCCAATGAGTGCTTGAGTCAAACCGTAGATACCTTGAACTCCAACGGCCAAGAGAATTATAGTCACGATGATTGCAGTGATAGTCACGATAGCGACAAGCGTTTTCTCCAAGCTGCTTTTCACCGGAACGCTCTACAGACTATAGATTGCTTCTGATTAGAACTTAAATTGCTCAGATACTCTTGTGCCAGCTGCAATCTCTTCGCGTCCAAACGTTTCGTTCCAGATTCTTTCTGCTCGCCGCTGTCTAGCTTTCTTGCTCAGAGTTTTGTTCGAGAAAAAATCGAAGCCCTAAAAGGAACCGGCTAGAAATAGAGTGAAGCTTAACGCCTAGAGTTCTTCCAGTGCCAAGAATACTCTCTAATATGCGCTGTCGCACCGTATCCGCATGCTGCGCATCTCTTCTTGTGAATGTTGTAGGCTCTCCGACCGCATCGACGACATACAATATGAGTCTTCGAGCTCCCTCTCTTACCGAACGATGGTGTACCTTTCCCCATCCATCATCACCTTGGAGGAGGACTGATGAGAACTACGTTGTCTCCTCTCACTATGATTGTTCCAAGCTTCCTCGGATTACTCGAATCACTAGCATCCTCAGCCTCTTCAAGAACAAGGTTCATATGTTGATCGAAACTGCACAACTTCCCTCTAACTGTTCTACCGCCCTTCAATTGAACCAGAACAATCTTGTTTAAGCTCTCTTCGAATATCTTCGTCGCGACCTCAGACACGGTTGACTCACCAAATCAAATATTCAACTTTAAGGGTGAGAGAGGTTGATTTAAAGGTTGTCGTGATGGGGGAACAGGCTTTCGCAATCTCAAAACGCCAATTGAGAGAGAAAGAAACAAAGAAGATTCTATCAGAGTTCAAAGCCTCCTACAGCATAGATGAAAGAACCTTCAGCCCGAAGCCGAAAGCCGAAATAGCGGAAACTGGAGATGAAGCCTTGATATTCATTGACAATCGACCGGTCATACTGAGAAGAGGGGGAAAGCTCTTCCCTGCCTTAGCGTTTAATGAAGCGCTTAACGCTCTGCCTAAGGCTGTCGTTGATATGGGAGCCATACCCCACATATGCAATGGAGCGGACATAATGGCTCGAGGGATAAGATCAATCGAGGGAACTTTCCAAGAAGGAGCAACAATTCTTGTAGTTGACGAGAGATTTAGAAAATCCCTTGCAATAGGATTGACGCTGGTGAACTCCAATCAAATGAAGGAGATGAAGCAAGGCAAAGCTATCTCGAACATTCATTTTGTTGGAGATCAATTCTGGCAGATCCTCAGGCAAAAATAGAGCCTTCTTCACAGTAAATCCCGCTGGAAACTAGCCTTAAATACGCTTCCGAAGGATGCGAATTGACAAATCTACGCACATGCCGAGGCTACGCTTGACCGGAAATTTGGCTAAATTTTTCACGATTTATGTCATAAATACACCGTCTTTGCCTTCATGGATATCGACGGAAACTTCGATCAGCAAGCAAACGCTTAAAGTATTGTATGGCTATTCACTCTCTAAGTGTGTATTTAGCCCTAACCTTATGACCGAGTGTAATTGCCGGAAGGAAGCAGTGTGAAGACCTCGAAAGCCGAGCAATCCTTGTACGTGAAGGCTCTGCCTTTACACGCTTTATCGGATATAGACCAGATCAAGTCTGAGATAAGACTTGGAAATGTTCTCATAGTGAGGATAACTCCTCTCGCAAAGAAGAGCGTTGAAGAAACGAAGCACGCGATAAATGAATTATGCAACTTCATAAAGAATGAGGGGGGCGACATAGCTAGACTCGGCGAAGAGAGGATAGTTATAACTCCGCCTTCCATAAAGATATGGAGAAGCAAGCAGGAAGCTTCTGAACAGCATCGCTTGAAAGAACAATCTATAGCGATCCAGTGAGGATATCCCGGTCTCAGTTTGAAGGCTTTACCTCAGCCTGATCGTCTCCAAATTCTCCGGAGCCAAACTGCGAAGTTTCAGCAGCCTCGCTACACTCTGAGCGGTCATCTCGCACTTCTTCCTTTCACCATGATTCACTATAACTCGATTCGGTTTAGGCGACATCTTATGGATGAAGCTCAGTATCTGGTTTCTATCAGAGTGTCCTGAGAACCCTTCGATAGATTCTACACGCATCTTTATAGTGACAGCCTCCATCTTTCCAGCTGCATTCATAAGAGAGACTTCCTTCAGCCCGTTTCTTATTCTGTTTCCTAGCGTGCCCTCGATCTGGTAGCTGACGAAGATCAGCGTATTCTTCTCGTCTTGAGCTAGACGCTTGAGGTAGTCTATGGCAGGTCCACCTTCAAGCATCCCAGACGTAGCCATTATCACTGAAGGCCCTCCTGCCAAGATTTCATCTCTCTCGTCGGGATGGTTAACTGTAACGAAATAGTCTGATTGGAACGGATTGACGTCTTGATGAAGTATCTGGTCTCTTATCTCCTTGACAAGGTATTCAGGGTAGGCCGTGTGTATAGCTGTCGCTTCATTTATCATACCTTCAACGTATAGAGGAGCCTCCTTCAGGCGTCCACTCTTCATATAAGCGTCCAAGACCAGCATGATCTCTTGAGCCCTCCCGACCGCTGGAACAGGGATTAGGACTTTGCCTCCTTTCTCGAACGTTTCATTAACTATCGATACCAGCCTCTCCTCAACGCCCTCCCTTTCAGGCATCAGGTCTTCTTGACCGCCATAGGTGCTTTCGATAATCAATGTCTCGGCTCTCGGAAAGACTGAGGACGCTGGCTCCAAGAGCATCGTCCTTCCGAACTTGAAGTCCCCTGTATAGACGACATTGTGTAGGCCTTCTCCAACGTGAAGATGCGCAATGGACGATCCTAGGATATGGCCTGCGTTATGAAGCGTCAACTTGATATCTGGTGCCACATCCGTGACAACACCATACTTTAGAGGAATCGTATGCATCACAAGTTCTCGTACATCCTTCTGGTCGAAAGGTGCGAATCCCCCCTCTCTACTCACAACGTCAAGGTAGTCCAATTGCAGCAAGGTCATCATAATCGCTGTAGGTTCTGAACAGTACACAGGGCCGTCATAGCCGTACTTGCATAGAAATGGAGTGAAACCGCAGTGGTCGAGATGAGCGTGGGAGATTACAACCGCATCCAGTTTGTCTATATCGAACTCATCTATATCCAGCCTTGGGTAAGCTTGGATAGGATCTTGAGACCCCGGGTTTATGCCACAGTCGAGCAGGACGCTACTTTCGTTAGCTTCAACTAGAATGCATGAACGGCCAACTTCGCGGAAGCCTCCGAGAGTGGTTATTCGAACATTGCTTGTCTTCGTCAAGGTCGGCCTGAAGATTCTTTCACCAACATCTCGTAGGATTCTGCTTCTCTCTTCGCTCTCTGAATGAAGTATATGCCTAGTGCTCGCGATGATCTTAGACGGCAAAGGTTGAGCTCTAAGAACTCTCGGGCGCCACCGCGTCGCTCTAATGATCTCTTGGAGCGTCGAACCGTCCTTGCCTATTGTTAAACCCGGCTTCTTCGCTTCAATTATAACTTCACCCAGGCTTGGATCAAAGTTTATCGCAGTTATCTCAGCCTCAGCCGGAACGAGATTCCGGATACTCACTTCAACCTCTCTTTCAGGCAACCTTATCGAGGGATCTGACCTGATGACTATCCGTTTATGGAGAAGGTTGACTATATCCGTGACGACGTAGCTCTGCTCCATGAGGAGTATGACGTTCTTCACATAGATCGCTAGCCTTGGGCCTTCAAACTCTATCCGAGTTATCTCAGCTTCCTTCGGCATATGTTCGAGTATGGTCTCTCTGATCTTCGCGTGAGAATTATTGATAGCCCTAGGCATGTAGCATCATCTTACTAGGCGAAGTAGAAGAGTGAAACGTTCAAGCCTTGTTAGCCAGTAGCGTCTTCTTCTCATCCTCTGTCAATTCTCTGTAGCCCTTCGAAGTTACAAGGGCTACGTCGAAACTGTCTCCGCTTCCCGCGTCTCTCTTCATAGCGGACTCTATCGCTCTGATGACTATCGGAACTGTATCCTTGACAGTCATGCCTTCCTTAAATTGAGATTCTAAAACCCCGTAAGCTATAGGAGAACCGGAACCTGTTGAAACACATTTCTCTTCAGTTACACTCCCGAGAGGATCCAGTGCATATATGTGCCCGCCAGACTCATCTATCCCTCCTATCAACGCTTGAAGGATCAGTGGAGCTACTCTAGCTGAGAACAAGACGTTCCCTACAAGTCTAGCTGCAGAGCTGACAGGCATCGGCTTTCCACGCTCATATCTATAAAGTTGAGCGTTGGCCTTCAGTATCTCAACAACCATCTGTGCGTCGCCCACTGCTCCAGCGATAGTCATAGCCAAATGGTCATCGATCGAATAGACCTTCTTCGCACGCTTGTGAGCTATGAAGTACCCCATCGTTGCGCGAGTGTCCGTAGCGAAGACTACTCCATCGTTGCAGACAATACCTATCGTCGTCGTTCCTTTCAAGACGTCTTTAGGGATTTTATCCAGTGGCGAGTACATGTGGTTATAGCCTCCCAGAAGCTTTCTATGATCTTCTCAGAAGCGCGCCGTCATCAAAACAGCACGCGCTTATTTGAGAGCGTCTTCTGAGATTTCAATCTTTCTATACGACTTGGTTAATAAATGTTTGAGTCTATTAAATCTTAAGTTCGAAATCGAATATCGCCAACGTAGAGGCTATACGTGCAGACTAACTCTCGAGAAGATATATGAAAAATCCTTCAGGATAAAAAATTCTTTGATGGAACCGATTGAGCCTGCTTATCCTTATATTCTTCTCTAGGAGGCGAGAACGCGTCTATGGACGTAGTTCTCTCCAAAGCAACTTGCGAGTGTTCAACGTTCGCAGGGACGAAGTAGCAGTCTCCTTCTTCCATAACTCTCTCCATTTCACCGATCTTCACTCTATATCTACCATTGACAACGTAGCTTGCTTGTTCATGAGGATGCTTATGCGGCCGCATCACCGCTCCTTTCTCGTAGGTGAAAAAAGTCAACATCAATTTCTCGCCGAAGACCAATGTAGTTCTCTTGATCCCATGAAGCATCTCAATAGAGCCTGTTTCCCCGCTCTTCACGATCCGCGCGTTCAAGGTCGACTCACCTTGAAGAACGTTCTCGCCAGCTGACGTATAGATTTTTTACCGTCGTACGCCGGTACAACTTATAACTCTAAGCTAGGCATAGATTCTAGAGGAATCTCCATGACTCTAACGCAAATCGAATTCAAAGCTCAGCATGACTGCCCGTTCAACAATCTATCCAAGAGATATCCTTCAGCGACTATGGCTTTATGGTGCAACCGGGAGAGAGAAATTTTTGAGGTAAGATCCGAGGATGCCGCATCGCTAAATCGAATCGATGAAGAACTTGAACAGAGGAAGACTATTGTTCGAAAGGTTTTCAGCAGAAAGACTGGAAGGATCGCTGTGACGATGAAGTGCTCTTGCACTCTAAGCAACTCAATAGTTAGACATATCGATCAGCACAATTGCCTCCAGATTCCTCCAACAGTATACAGCGGCGGCTGGGAGTTCTACAAGATAATATCTTTCAGGCATAAGGATGTGAAGGAACTCTTTGGAAGCTTAGATGGCAAGGCGATCTTGGAGATTATCTCAAGCAGACAGTTGTATAATGGCGAGATTCATGACTCATTGTGCGTTTCCTTAAGTGATCTGTTCTCACGGTTAACTGAGAAGCAGATTACAGCCTTCTTAGAGGCTTATGACAGCGGCTACTACAGAATACCTAAGAAGATCACCGCGGCCGAATTGGCTCGGAAGATCCATCTCTCTCGTACCACTTTCGAGGAGCATTTGAGGAAGGCGGAGAACAAGGTTCTCTCAGCCATCGTACCTTACCTTCAACTGTTTTCAACCTAAAATCGTACTCACTGGTTCATCTCTTTGCTATGAAAACTTATGAGGCTTTATACATCACAGCTTATGCAGTTGCTTGGCGAGAGAGCTTGAGTAGGAGAATAACGATAGTAGGGGTCAGTCAAGCTAGATTAGGCTACACTTTCCTATTCCAAGGTCCAGCTTCGATGTGCAAGAATTGTGACTTCTACAACGTTTGTGTAAGGAATCTTGAATCGGGCAGAATCTACAGGATAATTGACGTCGGCAAGAAGAAGCTTCCCTGTAAGCTTCTTCAAGAGGAAGGTTTCGTCGTGGAGGTTGAGGAGAGCCTTATCGAAGTTTGCTTGGACCGAAGATTAGCTATAAGAGATGCTATAATCACATTCAATCCCGTAAGCTGCGGTATCAGTGACTGCGAGAACTATGAGAAGTGTATTCCAGCCGGCCTTGTGGCCGGTGATCGATGCAAAGTCATTGAGTCTGGGCAGGTTGTTCAATGCCCGGAGAAGTTTGAACTTGTTCTGGCTTCACTTCGACGGGTGGCTTCGCCTCAGGAAGCTTAGGTTTCTTAAATACCTCGATGAATGAGATCTTCTCAATCTCAGGAATAAGCTTCTCCAAATCGGTAAGTATCATCCTTTTAGCCAGCTGAAGGCCTTCAAGGAAGAAAGCTTCCTCAGGAATCTCGATCGTCAACTCCTTCTCCACGAGGGTTAATCCGAATTTCTCTTTTGCCACGCTAGGCAAACGTCTATGGATTATGGCTTTAATCTTCTCTTCCTTCGCTTCTATTGCGGAGGCTATCGATACTTCGTAGATCAGAGTCTTCCCTGCTAGAGGATGATTGAAGTCGACTTGGACCCTGCCTGCTCCTACAGACCTTATCAAAGCTGGCTTCCGATCGATCTCAAGCTGCATCCCAGGGACAGGCGTTACACCGTCTGCTTTGAACCGTCTAAGTGGAATGAGCCTCATCTTAGAGGGATCTCTAGTCCCATATCCTTTCTCTGGAGAAACCTCTATCGTCGCTGTCTTCCCCATATCTAAACCTGATAGCCCTTCATCCAGCCCTTTTGTAACCCAGCCTTCTCCAACGACTATGAACATAGGTTCATAGACCGCCTCATGTTTGTGAAGCTTGGTCTCTTCAGCAACCTTCGCAATCGTAGTGTCGATTACCTCTCCACTCTCTTTCACTTTGCAGGTGTAGTCAGCCAGTATGAAGTCTCCAGCTTTGATCGGCATCGAAACCCTCCCGGGTACATACCTTGATTGAGGAGATTCTACTTATTCTTTACTATGTCTTCCTACTCAGAGAAACGCGCCAGATCGATTTTCAATTCTTCATTCAATCTTAATGTTGCGTAGTAATCGTGGAAAGCCGCGCCTGTATTGACCAACATCGTCTTGCCAATCTGATCGACTCCTCTACCTTCATGTATGTGTGCACATATAACGAGGATCGGTTGGGCTTTCTCAATGAATCTTCTCACAGAGATGCTACCAGCGTGGACCCCTGAGAACGTTCTGTCAAGGCTTGTATTCTTCGGAGGGGAATGCGAAACAAGTATCAGCCTCCCCTGCTTCACGCTCCGATAGGCTTCATCTAGGGTCGAGGCTGCTTCGCTCTCCTCGTACTCGAACGGGGTGTAGAAGGGACCTTTAGATGCTCCGCCCAACCCTAGGAAAACGAAGCCTTGGCAGTTGTAAGCCCTCCCGTGAATAGACTTCACGGATGCATCATGCCAATCTGCTAGAGATTCTGAATCAAGGTTGCTTGGTACGAACAGTGTCGGAAGATTCGTCTTTTTCAGGATCCCAAGAAACTCTGCTGCTGTTCGCAGACTATTGTTGGCTATGTCTCCAGCTACTACTATCAGGTCTGTCTCTTCTCTAAGAGCGAGATCTGAAACTTTTTCAACAGCTTTCCGACTTCCATGGAAGTCTGCGCAAGCAAGCAGCCTCAAGTATCGCTCTCCAGACCGATGGTGAATTCCAACTCGATAAAAGTCTTCGCGTAGCGTATTCAGCTGGAGCACTAAGAGAGGAAGGGCGCGCTATGCAAGTTTAAGAGGTTCCTCTCTTGCGCCGTCCTTAGTGATTACGAGGAGATCTATGCCTCCCCCGCTCGCCGAGTCTCTAGCCAACGCGGCCTTCAAAGCCTTGCCAACAAGCTCCTTCGCCTGCTCCACGGTTAGGCCGTCTCTGTATTCAGCCTCAAGGACACCGACAGCTATCTCTGCGCCTGTTCCAACTGAAGCATACTTGTCTTGAATAACCGATCCTATCGGATCGAGCACGAATAAGCTCGGACCTTCTTCATCGATTCCAGCAACGATCGTCTGCGTCAAGTATGGGAATAGTCTCCTTTCGAAGAGTAGCGTTCCCATAACCTTCGCCGCGGTTCTTACACTAGCAAATCGGCCACGTTCATATGAGTACAGGTTAGTGTACGCGGCTGCCTCACGGATAAGTATCTGCATGTCGCCTACCAGCCCAGCGCATGCAGCTCCAATCATATCTGTTAACTTGAAGACTTTCTTAGCGGTCTTGCTCATTACGAAGTAGCCGTATGAAAATCTCCTCTCCGAGGCAAGTAAGACTCCATCTTTACAGACGATTCCTATGGTCGTCGCACCTGGAACGAAAGGCGTCTCTTGAGACATAATCGTCCACCAGAAGGCTTGTTGCATCAAGCCATTTAATAAACTGTTCTTTTAAGTTTAGCATACTCACTAGAGGATGTCTATGACGCACCCGTTGAAGAATATCTTCAACAAGATCTTCTGGGATAAGAGGGAGAACCCAAGAGACTACTCGGTCACCTTTATCCATAGAGGAGTGCCAGGAGATATCAAGAGGATCTCCGTATCTTCAATCGAGAAGGTTGGTGCTTCTTGGTTCACCTACTCAAGCGAAGAAGACGAATCGACCGTGATCCCCTTTCATCGTATAATCGAAATTAAAAACATCAAGTCGAAAGAAGTTCTTTGGCGTTCTAGGAAGATGCAAACAGCAGTATCTTAGTTGACTTAGCTCCTTGACATCAAACCTTGATGAAGGTATTCTTTAGTCGTATTCCCTCGCATATGATCGTTGAAGGTCCTCCTTCTTCCCCTTCGATCTTGAATCTTGCGCCGACCATCTTCTCTGAGAGGTGGATGCAGGTTAGAGCATGCAAAGTTAACTCGCTTGTTCGGATCGTCGATCTTCCATCCGCCAGCGACATATAGACGATAAGTTGATCAGCTAGATGTCTATCAACAGGCGCCTCAGCCTTCAGCTCCCTTAAGAGTTGTTCCGCCGCCTCTGTTCCCACCTTCTCCGCAGGTTTCCCGAGCTCGCCTAAGCTGTCAGCCCCAAGTATCGCGCCTTGCTTTGACTTCGCAAATAAGATTATTCCGCACCCCGGATCAGCTGCGCATCTTCCTTGATTCGCTTGTAAAGCTTCCAAATCTATCTTCACTTTCTTGTAGCCTGCTCTTGTTATGACTCTCTCCGCGCTTCGAGCCATACGTTCAACAATGTGCGCTGGCAGCCTTGAACTGTAAGAGGTGCCTCTAACATCTTCGATTTCACCAAGCCTCTCCATTATAATCGGGTTGAGCGCCTTGATCGGTTCTACTGCGGCTCTGACGATGCCTTGCCCTCTCGGATAGAAGCCCCTCCGTAGAAGCTCGATCGAACCTTTGTATCCCATCTTCGAGACCACTGGTAGGAGAACTTCTTGCAGGTAGTCGACCGCTGGCGCCATCGGATTGTTTGTTCCACCAGTTATCTCAACGAAAATCTTTGACCGCGAGAAAGACATAGCAGGCATAAGAGCTTGGAGGACTAGGCTGGTGGAGCCTGCTGTTCCAACATCTATATTGAAGCTTCCGCCTTTAAGTGAACTAGGATTGAACTCAATCTCCTTCGAGCTTATTCCTAGACCTGCCACCTCGGCATCAACCAACTGGGCTAATGCACGGACAGCATTCATATGTTGAGCTCTCAAGCCTGGAGGCGAACGTTTCGCTCTTATATTGTATATTCGAATCGGCTTCCCTGTTACCGCTGAGAGTGCGACTGACACACGGAGTATCTGGCCTCCGCCTTCTAGGACGCTTCCGTCGATCTCTATTCTATCCATGAATATCCCTAAGCTTAAATCAAGAGTCTAGTAGATTATTGACCTTAATCAAGGGATTGGACGTTAACGTTTTGATAAGTTTGGACTCTCGAAAGCTTAATGGCGTTTGGTTCGCTGTTGCCCTAGATAGTAAAGGAAGGGTTTTGGCTTGTGGGTTCCATCCGAAGAACGGGAACAAGGTCATTGCCGAAGTAAAAAACAGCATCCGAAGAAACGCAAAGGTGCGTGTTCGAGGTGACATGTACACTCTTCGAGCTTTGAAGGCGTTGAACGAGATATATTCTGGTAGAGGCTCGACTAGAGTTAAACTCGATTTGAATGCAACTCCAAGATTCACTCGAAGCGTGTACGAGCTGGTGAGCTCCATACCGAGAGGCTACGTCTTGACCTACAGTGGGGTAGCGTCAATGCTGGGAAAGAGACGTGCTTCAAGGGCTGTTGGCAACGCCATGGCTAGTAATCCTTTTCCTCTCTTCGTTCCATGCCATAGGGTTGTGCGTTCGACTCTACGCGTTGGCAACTACGGGCTCTCAGGTATGGGAAGAACTCTCGGTAGCAAAGTGAAGTTTGAGCTATTGAAGAGAGAAGGTGTAAAGTTTGAAGGGGATAGAGTCTCGCCTAGAAGTTTATGGAAGCCTAAAGGTAGATGAACATTATGAAGAAGAAAGTTCCTCGAGTCTTATTTGTTGGGCGATTCCAGCCGTTTCACCTTGGCCATCTACATGCCGTCAAGCACATTCTCAAGAGAGCTGATGAACTCGTTATTCTGGTCGGTAGCGCTCAATACAGCCACACTCTTGAGAACCCTTTCACAGCTGGCGAAAGGGTAACTATGATCCGCTTAGCATTGAATGAAGCCAAGATAGATCCAGCTGCATACTGCATTATCCCTGTCCCAGATGTTAATGTTCATAAGGTTTGGGTAGCTCACGTAAGCTCCTACACGCCCAGCTTCGAGATGGTCTTCACAAATGAACCTTTGACTTCAAGGCTCTTCAAAGAAGCTGGCTTCAAGGTTGAGGGGATACCGTTCTTAGATAGAGATGTCTACTCAGCGACGGAGATTCGAAGGAGAATACTCGCAAATGAAAATTGGAAGCAGCTTGTGCCGAAGGCTGTGGCAAGATTCATCGTGAAGATACATGGCCCAGAGAGGATTGTGGAATTAAATCAGACTGATAAGCCGAGCACAATCAAGAAATCCCAATAGGCATTATTGTTTGGATTGTCTGCTTTCATTACCTCGCGTTAACCGGCATAAAATCTGCACAGATCCTTTACTTTCCTTGAGGCTTGGCTACAGTTTGCCCATTCTCTCAAGCTCGTCAGCTACATCCCTCAAATCCAGTTCTTCGAGCTTCTGTCTTGTCGGGACCCCGGTCAACTTATCCCATCCACATACCTCATAGAACCTGTCAAGCATACGCTCGAAATCCTGTCTTGTCAATCTCCTTCCTTTGGTAGGCCCTGAGGGAACGGGCTCATTGAAGCATCTGTCTGGAACACTGTCATGCTCTCTTGTGAAGCCCTCCCTAACATTGAAGGCTCGATTAAGGTTGTACACTCTTTCCGAGGCTCTCAATATGTCAGACTCTGCTACCGACCAGCCTGTGGCAGCAGACAGCATCTTGGCGAATGGTTCAAGCCCAACCACGAACGCTCTGGATCCTACCATGTATGCAACGAACCTGCATATCCCCAACATGTCGCATGCGGATCTATGGTAGAGAATCTTAGCGGCCATCTCTGGCTTTCCGTCGATCGTGTACCTCCAAGGCTCTATGAAGAAGTCTGTGCACCATGCTTTATTGTGGTCAGCTCCTCTATCCACTATAGCATAGGCTAGCGCTTGGCCTGGCGCCCCTCTACATTCGTACCCCGACCACTCGAGCCCCTTAGAATGCATCGCAAACCTTTCAGAGCCCTTGCCAAACTTTTGAGCTGATCTTCTTACACCTTCCGAGAGGGTTGCTCCTAGACCTTCTTTCTTGCCTATCATTTCGATGACGCATAGATACGGTTCCTCGTTCCCGAACCTCAAGTCTAGGCCGCCTGTATCAGACTTGTCGATCACTCCTTTCTCATAACACTCCATGGCGAAAGCGAGTACATTGCCTGTCGAGATCGTGTCGATCCCTAGATCGTCGCAAAGGTAGTTTGCCCTTGCTATCGCCTCTAAGCTTCCTACACCGCAGTTGGAGCCTAGCATTGCTATCGTCTCATACTCAGGTCCATCGATGGCGGTTCCCTTGTACAATCCCTTCCTGACCTCGCTCCATTGCCCGCAAGCCACTGGACAACTGAAGCATGTTTTGTTTGAGAGAACTATAGTCTCCTTCATCCGTTCTCCGCTGATATCTTCTGCTTTCTCGAACGCCCCGCTCTGATAGTTTCTAGTAGGTAAGGCGCCCCACTCATTGGAATGCATAACGTGATGGGCGGTTCCCATCTTTCGCCAGACTTTTACGACATCAGGGTTGGCTAGAATTGCATGGCGCGTCTCCTCTGCCAGCTCTTTGAACTGGTCAGGCCTAGCTAGACTGATCTCTCCAGTTCCCCTCACGGCCAGAGCTTTCAAGTTCTTAGAACCCATGACAGCGCCCAGACCACACCTCCCAGCTTGCTTGCCATATTCATGGGTGATGCATGCGATGTTGACCAGCCTCTCTCCAGCGGGACCTATGGAGGCTACTCTAACTTTCTTGTCTCCAAGCTTCTCCTTGATCTCGGTCTCTGTGGCGAAGCATCCTTTACCCCATAGGTTGAGAGCGTCTCGAAAACGAACAGAGTCATCTTCTATCCAGATGTAGGCCGGTTTCTGGCTCTTGCCATGGATCACAATGGCATCATATCCAGCGAGTTTTATCTCCGCGCCGATGAAGCCCCCTATAGTAGAGTCAGCATACCCGCCGGTCAAAGGCGACTTGGCAACCAGACTCATCTTTGATCCTGGAGCCATTGTTCCTGTCAAAGGACCTGTCGCGAACACTAGAATGTTTTCAGGGCTTAGGGGGTCCGTTTTCGGCTTCACACTGTCATAAAGAATCTTTGCGCCGAGGCCGCGCCCCCCAATGAACCGCTTCGCCATTTGAACATCAAGATACTCATCGACAGCTTTCTTTCCGGTCAAATCTACATGAAGTATCTTTCCAGCATATCCTCCTAACTCAGCCGACAATACGCCCACTCCTATCTGTACTTTAGAGTGTTGGATATTGAGCCTTTAGGTTGCTTCTCTAGTTATCTTGATCAGCTTCCTCTCTAAGATTCAACATGCAGTGTCGAAGCTCCGCAAACATAATGAATAAGTATTCATCGAAACGGTAGGATGCACTTAGGATGAGTTGGAACAACTCAAAAGTGAAGAAGCAATATGGTTAGAGGCGCCTTCTAATGGATACTGTTGACAAAGGAAAGTGGGAAGAACGGATCATAGTAGCTGGCTTTGGTGGGCAGGGAGTCGTTCTTATGGGAAAGCTTTTGGCTTATGCAGGCCTATTGGAGGGTCGAAATGTAACCTGCCTCCCCTCCTACGGACCTGAGATGCGTGGTGGAACTGCAAATTGTATGGTGACCATTTCCACAGGCAAAATAGCATCTCCATACATCACCACGCCTTCTAGTCTCATAGTCATGAATGCCCCTTCACTAGATCGATTTGAATCAATGGTTGAACCTGGAGGATGCATTCTCCTAAACAGTTCGCTGGCCAAACGTGAAGTAACCAGGAGTGATGTTACCGCCGCTAGTGTCCAAGCCAATCGAATAGCTGAAGAGCTGGGGGATGTTCGCGTAGCTAACATGGTTGCTCTGGGCGCTTTTGCCAAAGCCAAGCCTATTCTTCAGATGGATTCGCTGATTAATTCCTTGGAGAAGGTTTTGTCAGCAAGGCGAAAGGAGATGCTTTTGCTTGACGGAGAAGCCCTTCGGCGCGGTGGCGAATCGGTCTGCATAGAGGTGGGATAAAGAACTGAGTAATATTAGCGTTCATATCAACGCTGAACTCTGCAAGGCATGTAGCTACTGCAGTTATGTGTGTCCGAGGGGAATCATTCAACTTTCGGCTGAAACAAACTCTCAGGGCTACCACTATGCCCTAGTTCGAGATATGGGAAAGTGCACGGGCTGCAGATTCTGCGCGTTCATATGCCCCGAACTTGCCATTGAGATGGAGATTGTCAACCGCGCGACAGCGCAGGTGGAAGGCTGATGGGCGAGATAGATTTACTGTCAGGAAACGAAGCTCTGGGTGAAGGCGCCATACGGGCAGGTTGTCGTTTCTTCTACGGATATCCTATTACACCTCAAGGCGAACTCTTCGAGTATATGGCCCACCGTCTACCCGAAGTCGGCGGTATATTCCTTCAAAGTGAGAGTGAGATAGCGGCCATCAGCATGGTATACGGAACAGCCGCTGCAGGCAAGAGAGTAATGACGGCTTCATCTGGTCCAGGAATAAGCCTAATGCAGGAAGGGGTATCTCATCTCGCAGCTGCGCAGCTCCCCTGCCTTATCGTGAACGTCATGCGCGCTGGTCCGGGTTTGGGGAGAGTTAGACCGTCTCAAGCAGATTATTTGCAAGCTACAAGAGGTGGAGGTCACGGTGACTATCGCACTATCGTCTTAGCTCCTTCCTCAGTACAAGAAATGGCAGACCTAGCCTTCGAAGCTTTCACGCTCGCCGACAAGTACCGTAACCCTGTAATGATCCTGTGTGATGGGATGTTGGGCCAAATGATGGAGCCTGTGGCTTTGGCCGATCCTATAGACTCGAATCAATTACCGCCAAAGTCTTGGGCCGTTACGGGCGCAAAAGGCCGAGTGCGTAATCTAGTATTGGCGGCACCGTATACCGATGATGAGTTGATCGCTCTTAATGTCGAGTTGAAGAGTAAATACGAATCTATAGAGGCTCAGGAGGCTAGGTGGGAGTCTCAGTTTCTGGACGATGCAGAACTCGTAGTGGTAGCTTTCGGTACCTCAGCCCGTATATCAGAGGACGCGGTCTTGAGGGCACGTAAGGAAGGATTGAAGATAGGCTTGATTCGCCCTATTACGCTATGGCCCTTCCCGAGGCAGGCATTCAATGCCCCTCAGAAGAAGACTAGGGCGTACCTTGTAGTTGAGATGAATACTGGGCAGATGCTTCAGGATGTCCTCTTAGCGAAACCCGGGGATATCCCGGCTTATCATTTTGGTCTTGGAGGAGGGTGGGTTCCATCAACTCAAGACGTCTATCGTAAGTTGGTTGAATTGTACGAAAGGAAGAGTACTCTATGACGAAACTATTCACACGGCCAAGCTCAATGAGCGATGCAGCAACACCTTACTGCCCCGGATGTACTCATGGCATAGCTCATAGACTGGTTGGGGAAGCTATCGATGAGTTGGGGATCTTTGAAAAGGTGATCGGTATCGTTTCAGCCGGATGCTCTGTACGAAGCTGGCGTCTCTATCGCTTCGACATGGTTCTAACAGCACACGGAAGGTCTCCAGCAGTCGCTACGGGTCTCAAGAGGGCGCTTCCAGACAATTTTGTCTTTGCTTACCAAGGCGACGGCGACTCTGCAGCAATAGGGTTGGCTGAGTTGATGCACGCTGCCCTACGTTGCGAAGAGATTACCGTATTCATGATCAACAACGCCGTCTACGGCGCCACAGGAGGGCAAGCAGCTCCCACAACATTAATCGGCCAAAAAACCACCAGCTACCCGTGCGGCCGAGATCCAAGCTATGCTGGCTATCCCATCAATATGGCCGAGGTTATAGCTAGCGTATCGAAGAATTCATATGTGGCTCGGGTCGCGTTGAACAATGTCCTAAACATATTGAAGGCTAAGAACGCTGTCATTCGTGCTTTCAAGACTCAGGCAAATGGGTTGGGCTTCTCCTTTGTGGAGATGCTCTCCGCCTGCCCCACAGGCTGGCAAATGACGCCACTGGACTCCCTCAAATGGATCGAGGAAAAGATGATCCAGCAATACCCTTTAGGAGAGTTTAAGGTTCCCAAAGGCTTGGAACGATAGGGGAGATAAGCTAGAACCGCTATAATCAGTTTTCTGAACAGCGCTTTACTGAGAAAAAAGACCACTCTCGGCATAAATGTTGTCGCCCCTTTGTTCTCTCCAAAGTCAAAACAGGTTCTTCCTTCGTGTATGATAATACTGTTAGAAACGGCCATGCTTTTCTCGCCAAGAAGCTAAAGTCGGTAGGGTGAAGAAGTGAGCGTAGGTTTCTTCTCGCAAAAGAGAAGCTTTTCGAAGAGTCGGTTTGCGAGGACGATGAGTTCAGGGTACGTATACATAGCAAGAAGGGCTGTGCCTGTGTCGCTCGTAACTCTGGCAATTTCCGAGAAAACTACTTTCAGGAGCGAGGTTCGGTCCTCCTATCACGACTGCCTTCTTATTGAACATAAAGCCATGTACCGCCTTGTTAACCCATGATCTCTCAGCTATAGCATCGCTGTCGATGAAACCCATAATCTCCCCGTTGTTTTTCTCAACTGCCGCGTTCCTCTTAGCTGGCGGTTTTCCCTTGAAAGAGAGTACTTTAACTCCGCATTGCTGATAAACGGATTCAAATTTGAATTTGACAGCTATCCCCTGCACTATTCTAGATCAGTTGTTTGAGGATATTTTCAGCTTTTTCCGTTTGGAGTGGAATTATGGCGTGTTGTGAAATACAATCAATTTTCAAGATGAACCTAGCAGTAGCGATGACCGACGCTACTATGCTTACCTCTTTATAAAGAAAGGGGAGAAACTTAACAGAACAAAGCCTATATTTAAAATAGCGTGATGTTCAAAAATCGAATGAACCCGTAGCGTTATTTGAAGGCCGTGAGAAGGAAGCAATGTACGCGATTGGCTTAAAGTGCACAAATTGTGGAGGTGAGTTCCCCCTTCAAACCGATTTTTTTGTTTGCCCAAAGTGCGGTGTAGAGAAAGCTAGAGGAACCTCTATCTTCCGAGGCATAACTGAAGTACAATATGATTATGAAGCGCTCGCCAATTTCATCAGCAAGGAAAAGTTTGACAAGAGACCTTTCAACCTCTGGCGGTACAAGGAGCTCTTAGGTTTTGGTGAAGAAGATACAGTCGTAACCTTAGGTGAGGGCGGGACTGCCCTAATAAAATGTAAGAAGCTTGCTGAGGAAGCTGGTCTTCAAAAGTTATGGTTAAAGAATGAAACGCAGAATCCAACGCACTCATTTAAAGATCGTGAAAGCGCTCTAGTAGTGACCAAGGCATTACAACTTGGTGCTACGCATGTGTCATGCGTGTCTTCCGGAAACGCAGCGGCTTCGCTCGCTGCATACGCAGCACGAGCTGGCTTAAAGTGTTCTGTCTTTATGCCAGCCACTACCTCTAAAGGAAAAATCCATCAGTGCGCAGTATATGGCGCAAGAACGTTGTTGATGGATGGAATTTACGAGGAAATCTTCGAACTTTACATTGAAGCAATTAAGGGATTAGCCATTGTCGAGTCCAGCTCAGGCCATAACAGATTCAGACCGGAAGGTGATAAGACTATTGCCTACGAAATCTGTGAACAATTCGGGTGGAGTTCCCCCGCCTGGATCGTGGACAGTGTCGGTAACGGGACCCACTTCTATGGAATGTGGAAAGGTTTCAAAGAGTTAAGGAACCTAGACCTGATAGAGGATACGCCGAGAATGGTTGCAATAGGACCTATCGGAGGTGCACCGATCGTGAAAGGATTTAAGGAAGGAGTAGCCCTCCCAGAAGCCATTAGCTGTGAGTCAATCGCTGAGGGATTGGTAAGTAGATGGAGCTATGATGCGCCTCTTGCACTCAAGGCCTTAAAGGAATCAAATGGATATGCGGAGTACGTTTCTGACATAGAGATAATAGAAGCGATGAGGCTGTTGGCAAGCCTTGAAGGTATTTTCGCTGAGCCTTCAGGCGCCGCTTGTGTCGCAGGCCTTTTGAAGATGGTTAAGGCCGGAATGGTTGACAAAGGGGAAGAGGTCGTGTGCATAATAACCGGGAGTGGCTTGAAAGACATCAAATCAATAAGAAGAGTATCCAAGAAGCCGATTCACATCGGAGCGAATATTAGCGAAATAAGAATCGCCTTAGATGCGCGGCAAAAGTTGTAGGACACTTTCCTATTTCTCACCTGTTAGCTTTCTATGCGACTGTGAATGGTTTTAAACCTTATTTCATATTCATGAAGAGCCCTTCGTTTATATTGCCGCCTGTCAAGTCTATTATCGTAGTGAAAATCAAGCATGCTGGAAGGGCTTCTCAAAGAAGCGGTTGAGCTGATCAAAGAGTCGGCAAAAAGAAAACTTGTCCTCAGAGTATTTGGAGGAGTCGCTGTCGAATATCACTGCCCAAGTTTCCAGTTGCCCTGCTTGAATAGAGAGGTTGCAGATATAGACTTCTTCGGGTTGTCTAAGCAGTCACCACAACTCGAGAAGACTTTTATCGACCTCGGCTATATTCCGGCAGTCAAATTTAATATTTATCACGGAGCTAAGAGGCTTCTATTCTATGAGCCGAAAACAAATGGTAAGAGAGATATATTCCTCGATTTCTTCGAGATGTGTCACAGATTTGATTTTCGAAAGAGGCTGGCTGTGAGCGATTTTTCCATACCATTGTCCGACCTTCTAATGACGAAGCTGCAAATCGTAGAGATAAACGTGAGAGATTACAAAGATATAATCTCCATTTTGGTTGACCATGAAGTATCCGATAAAGAGAGTGAAGAAGAAATAAACTGTAATTACATCGCGAATCTTTGCGCCACGGATTGGGGACTCTACAAAACGTCAACTAGGAACTTGGAGTGGACGAAATCATACCTTGAGAAGACCGAACTTGGAACAGACTTAAAGGCCAGGGTAAATGAGAGGATGAGAAAATTGATTAAAGAGATCGATGAGGAACCGAAATCGGCGAAATGGAAACTTAGAGGATTGATAGGTGAAAGGATGAGTTGGTACGACGAACCTGAGGCTCCTAAGGTGATGAAATTAGGTGAATAACTCTAAGGATAAAGCCAGTTCGTAAAGAGTTTTTGCGAGAGCTTGGCTATGTTAAGAATCTTCTTCGCCTCTGACGTGCACGGGTCTGAGGTATGCTTTAGAAAGTTCGTTAACGCCGGAAAAGCCTACAAAGCCAATGTATTGATTCTAGGCGGTGACATTACTGGAAAGATGATAATTCCTATTTTGCAACAGAAAACGGGAACCTACACAGCCGACTTTTCGAGCAGAACTTGGATCATCAGAAACAACGAGGAGTTAGAGAATTTCATGAAAATGGTGAGGAACAGCGGTTACTACCCGTACTTGACCAATGAACCTGAATTGACTGAGTTGAGTGCCGATGGGAATAAGGTGAATAAGCTCTTTTCAGAGCTGATGCTAGAAACAGTTAGAAGATGGGTCAAGATCGCCGAAGAACGCTTAAGAGGAACAGGGATAAGTTGTTATGTCACGCCGGGAAATGACGATCGCTTCATTATAGACGAGGCGCTCAGCCAATCAGACTACGTTGTTAATCCCGAAGGAAAGGTCGTTTCTATTGCAGGGGAATACGAAATGATCAGCACCGGGTTTTCCAATATGACTCCATGGAAAACTCAGAGGGAGCTTACTGAAGACGAACTGGAGAAAAAGATAGAGAACATCGCTTCGAACGTCAAAAATATGGAAACCTGTATTTTCAATCTTCACTGTCCTCCGTTCGATACGCTGATAGATAAGGCGCCTCAATTGGATGAAACTCTGAAAGTTGTTACAAGGTCAGGAGAAAAAGTTATGATTCCTGTGGGAAGCGTGGCCGCTAGGAATGTCATAAAGAAATATCAGCCTTTGCTTGGTCTGCATGGCCATATACATGAGTCTAGAGGTGTTGAGAAGCTTGGACGAACGCTCTGCCTAAACCCGGGAAGTGAGTACAATGAGGGAATACTGAGAGGCGTAATCATCAACATTGAGAACGGCGCTGTCAAGAACTACCTCTTCACGTCTGGCTAGCGTGCAGTAGGCTTCTAAAGACTCGTATTCCTTTTGCATAAAGTCTTATATTCTTTTTACGTAGACCCAATTATCAAGGTCTGGAAAATGACTGAAGCAAAGCGAGTTTTTCTAAGAGAAGCTACAGGGCTGGTGCGTGAGGCTGGTGCGATCGATCTGCTAACCCTAGCTTCATTGAATATAAGTTGGGGGCTGAGCGCGATGTGGCTGATTCTATGGGGTCCCTACTACGGTCCAGGAGGCGACTTAGCTCAAGCCGTTATAATAACGACGGCCTTGATGTTTTTCGGCTCACTAGCATGGGCCTTCCTAGCATCTATAATGCCTCGTTCAGGCGGGGATTTCATATTCAACAGCCGGGCTCTCCACCCTCTACTAGGCTTCCTTTCGAGCTTCGGATGGGTCTGTGTCAACTTCATGTGGTGCGGCATATTGGGTGCTTATGTTGCTGACCCAGCTCTCTCACTGATGTTCTCAACACTCGGCTACGACGCTGCAGCCCAGTTCGTCTCATCCCCTTGGGGGATATTGACTGTCACTAGCATTGTGATATGGGGCGAGACACTGATACTGATGTTCGGATTGAAACCGATGCTGCGTTTCCAATTGGTCATGTTCGCCTTCGGCATCCTCATGTTCCTACTGGTTTGGGCCCTTATGGGCTCCGTGACCCACGAGCAATTTGTGGCAGGTTGGAATGCGGTAAGCGCGCGTTATGGTTCCGGTGACTACCAAACCATAATAGACAGCGCCACAGCTTACATGAAAGAATCTTATGGAATAGTGGCCGCTCCATCATTCGCTTCAACTGTAGCCATTCTTCCCGTAGCCTTCTGGGGGCTGGGGTATCCTTACCTAGCCAGCTATCTTGCAGGTGAAACGAAGAAAGTGCATCGTAGCGTCCTTATCGGAGTCCCAGGCGCGCTGATACTTTGCGCAATCTTCTGGCTGATAACAATATGGACTATCCAAAGCAAGGTAGGCTATGATTTCTTGTTGAGCGTATCATACGCTTATGGAGATGGGCTTGAGGTCTATAAGCTTCCGTTTCCGCCGATGTTCCACTTGTTCCCACTGGTCCTAACGGACAATGTTCTGCTCATATTTCTGCTCGGTTGGGGCTTCGTTTGCTGGAACCTGATATACCCTGCCTACTCGATTCTACCGCAGGCAAGAATAGGCCTAGCTTGGGCCATAGACAGATTGGCTCCACCGTTTTTCGCGGACATCCATCCACGTTTCCGTACGCCGGTAAAGAGCATGATAGTCTTCGCGATTGGCGGGGAGATCATCGTGGTGATATATGCGTTCTACGGCTATCTGCTTGCCGGCTTTACGGTGATGATCCCACAGATTCTGACGACCTTCATGCTGAGCGCCATCTCAGCCATTGTGATTCCATACAGAAAGAAGATGAAAGCCATATACGAGGCGTCGCCCGTAAGTAAATATAAGATTGGACCTTTGCCCTTAATGAGCTTGTGTGGGTTCATCTACTTCTGTTTCTTGGCTACCGTGCTGTACTACTACTTCACAAACCCGGCGTTAGGGGCTCGACCAGAGCTAGGGACGATTTCATTCTATCTGCCAATAGCAATATTCGTTTTCGCCATCGTGTACTTCTTCGCAATACGAGCATATAGGAAGAAGCAGGGAATAGACATAGACCTGGCCTTCAAAGAACTGCCGCCCGAATAGTAAGTGCCGACTTTAACTCCCCCTTTTTTTCAAAGAAAAGAGAACTGATGTCATAGAATCAGTTGGGGCTGTTATTTCTCGGAATCAGAAGGTTGCAGAGCAGATAGCTCTAACTACACTATGTTCCGATAGCTTTGCGATCGCAACAATTCATTTGAAGTATCAGTTCTAGGACGATGTTTGTCTTCTGTAGATTTCTTTTGTTAAACTTTCGAGTTCGCTTTCAAGGCTTTTGTCCAGAGGCTCAACTACGTGTTCGTCTAAAATCTTCTTGGCCTTCTCATGCGCTATTGATCTCAACTCCTTAGAACCAGCCTTCTGCCATATTTCCCAAGGTTCTCTACTCAATATTCTTGGTAGATAATGTTCGCTTCGGAAAAAGTCTCGAGTGTGTTTTTGAGAAAGATAGTGGCCTCCTGGACCCACTTGATTGATCACTTCTGTTCCCATAGTTTCTTCATCTACCTCAATTCCACGGAGGGCGCGTATGACCATGCCGCATAGATCGTCATCAATTACCATTTGCTCCAAGCTCGCGGTTCTGCTGGCTTCCAACGAGCCAGCAGCATCGTATATGAAATTGATTCCAGCCATCGCTGCCATGGAGAGCGTCAAGCCTTTTTCAAACCCCGCTTGAATGTCGGAACTCTTCGAGTTTGTCACGCCTCCTGTTCCTCGTGTTGGCAGACCGTAGTATTCTGCGATCTGCGCTGTAGCAATATTGATTAACCCTGTCTCAATCGCCCCCAAGGCTATGTTACCCGTTTTCATATCCGTGATGCATGAGACTGTGCCATAAAGGACTGGCGCGCCAGGTTGTGCGAGTTGGCTTATGAGTATTCCACTCAAGACTTCAGCATTCTGTTGAACGAGGAGGCCGGCTAGAGTTACTGGGGCTGTTGATCCCGCTTGAGCTTCTGGAGCGATCAGTGTTGGTTGCTTGTACTCCGCGAATATTCGTAGTCCCTCTGTCATCTCCTTGGAGTGTTCCAATGGGCTAACAGGATTGACGAAGCCTAAAAGCCTCGGATTCTTTCTTAGCTCTTCTTTCCCGCCTGCAATAATAGAGGCCATTTGAATATTGTCGATAGAGATTCCTTCGCCATAATTGTACCCGTCCAACGTTTTAGCCGTGTTTCTGAAACCTTCTAGCAACGCATACGCATAAGCTACGTCTCCTGGAACGTCGCTAGGCCAGACAGCAAGTGATGCATGATGAATGTTTTCTAGGGCATCTGAGAGTATGAAGAACGACTTTAGATCTTTAAGGGCAGATTTCCTACGTTTTCCAGTTTCAAAATCTATAACAAACGCTGACGTTCCTTGAGATGAAAAGTATGTTTGCCCACGTTGAAATCGCAATTTGTAGCTCGTGTCACGTCCAAACAGAGTGAAATAGTTTGGCGCTTTTCTAATTCCTTCCTTCAAAAGGTGTTCCGGAATTTTGACCACGGAGGTCTTTGAATCCACAGTCGCCCCGGCATCTCTCAGCATGTGTAATGCCTTCGGGTCATCTACTTTGACGCCGGTTCGTTCGAGTACTTGAAGTGTTGCTAGGTGAATGTCGTAGATTTCGTTTTTTGACAATATTTCTAGTCTAGGTGTCAAGACTGTTCGAGCCAATATTGTGTTGACTGAAACTTAACGCTTCCGTGGTTGCATAGAATGCCTGATTAGAGTTTAACAACTCTCACAGTCGACGCCTTCCATAGGGGTACGAATCTTATATCTGTGGAGCCGCAACTAGCTATTAGAACATCAGCGAGATTCCATGAAGTTTGAGCAGGAGTAATAAAAATGACAAAGCTGTCGTTCGGAAATCAGCCCGCACTTCAGTTATTGTCGAGAGATGAGATAGAGGTCATCCATTTAGCCTCGTTGAAGATTTTGGAAGAAGTCGGTGTAATGATCCAAAGTGACGAGGCTTTGAAAATTGTTGCCAATGCCGGCGCGGATGTCGACGCAACCAGTAAGATTGCGCGGATCCCGCAACATTTAGTCAAGGAGTCTCTAGTCAAAGCGCCGTCGACTATAAAGCTGTACAGTCGCGATGGAAAACACGACATACTGCTGGAAGGTAACCGAGTTACTTATAATCCAGGCTCAGCAGCCTACTATCTGCTCGACTCTGAAACTCGTGAAATTAGGCGACCGATATCTAGAGATCTAGCTGATTTCGTGCGCTTAGCCGATGCGTTGGAGCACATACAGGCACAAAGCACGGCGCTCGTGGTTTCAGACGTTCCGGATGTGATTGTCGATCGATATCGACTGTATATAGTTTTGAAGAACTCGCCAAAAACGATAATCACCGGCACCTTCAGCGTAGACGGCCTATACGATATGAAAGATATGCTTGCCGCCATCGTTGGAGGCGAAAAGGAATTGGCTCGAGAACCGATGGCGATCTTCGACGTATGCCCATCAGCGCCATTAAAGTGGGGAGAGTTCATTGCTCAAAATCTGATCGATTGCGCCAAGTACAGAATTCCAGCGGAGATTCTTCCAATGCCGCAACTTGGCGCTACCGGACCTGTTACGCTTGCGGGCTCACTTGTTCAATTCAACGCGGAATTCCTCAGCGGCCTCGTTATCTCACAACTCGCAAACAAGGGAGCGCCCATAATCTATGGAGGCTCACCTACGACATTCGACATGCGCTATTGCACAGCGCGCTTAGGCGCTATAGAGACCGTTATGATGGGTTGCGCATACGCTCAGATCGGAAAGTACTACGGACTGCCAACCCATATGTATCTAGGCTTAAGCGATACGAAAATAGTTGACGCTCAATCTGGGTTCGAGTCTGGAATAGGCATAACCTTGGGTGCGCTTGCGGGAATAAATGTGATAGCAGGCCCAGGCATGCTGAATTTTGAGAATTGCCAAAGCTTCGAAAAGCTTGTGATAGATGACACTATTTGCGGGATGGCTTTGAGGCTCATAAGGGGCATCGATGTGCAGGATGAAACTCTCGCCGTTGATGTTATCAGGAGAGTTGGCGTTGGAGGACATTACTTAGCCGATAAGCATACGATAGAATGGTTTAAGAAGGAACTCTTCGTTCCCTCAAACTTGGTCGACAGACAGGATTTGAAACTTTGGAAGAAGTTAGGGTCAAAGGACAGCTTTCAAAGAGCCAGAGAAATAGCTCAAACAATACTTAAGGATTACAAACCCGAACCACTGCCAATAGATATCGAGAAGAATCTGGACGATGTAGCAAGAAAGATTATGAAGAGGCATAACATAGACAAACTGCCCCTCGGTCCAACTTAGGGATGAGGCTGTAGCCCTCTTCTAATCCTTCAGATTCTTGTGAACCATCAGATTCATCAGTAACTCAGATATGTCCTGTTCTATAGAAACAAACAATAGCGCAAGAATCCATATCGAATCGCGTTTTTGTTCATGTTGAGTGACGATATGAGAAAAATGGTTAAGGGATTTGTCCACAGACCAGGTCTTCACTGTGGATCGTCATCGCTAAGGGATGTGTTGGAGTTTCATGGCCACAAGTTTAGTGAGGACACGGTTTTCGGGTTGGATTGCGGCTTGGGCTTCGCTTATTGGCCCGCAAAAGGGGCTGTGCCCCCGATATTTGTTGGTGGGCGAGGTAGCAGAGGAATAGGAGACATGTGTCGAATACTCGGAATTAGATGGAAGAAGAAAACCACGACAAGCGCCAAGAAAGCGTGGCAAGCTGTCAAGGAGCTAATTGATAACGATGTCCCCGTGATGCTTCAGGTTGACATGTTCTACCTCGACTACTTCAGAGGAGCGACGGGCCACTTTGGCGGTCACGGGATCGTGCTCGCAGGATATGACGAAGAGAGAGGAGAGGCCTATGTCACAGATGTCCGTAACAAAAAGATTGACGCAAAGCGGAGAGAAGATGGACTTTTCGTTACCTCTCTTGAGAGTTTGGCAGAAGCTCGAAGCTCCAAATTTAAACCGTTTCCGCCTAGAAACGCGTGGTTCACCTTTTTCTTTCCAAAAGAATTGGTGCCGTTGGAGAAAGCCATAAAAACTGCGATTAGAAGCAATGCGAAGAGGTTTCTTAACCCTCCGATTAAGAACTTGGGCATAAAGGGAATAAGATATTTCTCGAATCAAGTTATCAAATGGCCTGACATCATACGTGGCACCATTTACGACCCTATTCAATTCAAGGCCCAAATCCCGATGCTCAAACTAAATCTTTTTCTCGCCTACGCCTTTATCGAAGAAGCTGGCACAGGGGGAGGGCTCTTTAGAAGAATGTACTCGCGGTTCTTAACAGAGGCTGGTCAAATTCTTGATGTAGAAATTTTAGAAGAAGCAAGCAATTTGATGACGAGGTCAGCTGATATCTGGACAGAGATAGCGAATATTCTTCTTACGGCAAGTGAAGCAGAGCAGGATAAGGTTAAGGATATTTTGGCTAAGGCCCAGGCGAAAATATTGGAATGCGCTGAAATTGAGGAGAAAGCCTTCAAAGTACTCGTATCGATGGCATAGATACTGCGGACGTGTTTAGCACAATAAGGTCGTTCATTTTATCTTTATCGGCACTTGAATATTTGAGAATACTGCGGTCTCTCCTTAGGACTAGAGCGGATAGAAAGCTGATTCTCAAGGAGATGGAAAGGGCGGCGTATGACCTTACAAAGGCCAGAAGATCACTGTATGACAATGATGCGAAATGGGCTATAGTTAAGGCATACTATTCGATGTTTCACGCTGCACGTGCACTTCTGTTCAGCAAGAACTTCAGAGAAAAGAGTCACAGGGCACTTTTTGTTGCCTTGCGTGAATTGTTCAGAAACACGATAAAACCCGAACTCTCGCATGCGCTTGAGCATGGAATGGCCCTAAGGGAGGAGGCTGACTATTCCATGATATACTCTGAAGAGAGCGCGCGAGAACTCATAGAAAGCGCTGAAGAGTTCGTGGCCGAAGCAAAGCGTATACTGAAAATTGAAGGTTGACTGACTATAGAAATGGACTCCTCCCATCGCCCCAATCAGCTATTCAATAGACAAACTGGGTTCGCTCATCCGGCTTTTCTAGCTACATACAGGCCATAACCGACATACGATAGAAATTGGCGCAATCGCTTGCGTGTATCTCTATCAGTAGCTGTGAAAATCGTTCTTCTCACAGTTGGATCAAAGATTGCTTTTAACCAAGCTGAGAGGCGTCTTCGAATGCCATCCACCCGAAGCTCGCCGAGGAACTGCTCACGGTAATTGAATGGGTAAACGGTTGAAGATATAACTTCAAATCCAGCTTCCACGTAGACTGCTCGCCACTCATCCTCTTGAAGCAGCTTAATGTCCAAACCGTATGATTTCAATAGAAAAGAAGGCAGCTCGGCAGGAGGAGGCGTCAAATATGTTCCTTCATTATCACCGAAAGCACCGCGCGGCTTTAGAACCCGATATACTTCACAAGCTACTTTCGTACTGTCACAGAAAGCAAGTACTGATTCGGCGATTACAGCATCAAAGGTATTTGATGGAAAAGGAAGCTCATGCGCATCTGCTTCAATCGTCTCCACCCTGTCACCCACGCCTTCTTTCGCGATTCTCTTCTTCGCCTCCCCTAACACCTTCGATCTGATGTCCGCTGCAACAACACCAACCTGACAATCCTTCGCCAGAAGACAGGCTGTATAACCCGTCCCACATCCAATATCCAACACGTACTGGCCTGAGCTGATATTGCACAACTCGATCAGCCGCCGCGTGGCATTGACGGTACCCCAATGCTTAGTGATGCCGAATCTCTCCCAAGCATCATAAATAGTAAATCTCTTCTCTTCTGAAATGGTCTTCAGCCTCTCATTCTCTCGCATCTTCGCACCACGAACTTGCAAAGCTGCGCAAATTCTTATAGAGCTCTTAAACTCTTCTATTTTTCATCATTCGCAACTGGATTTACGATCGCATCCCAGACAAGGCATCAGAGCAGCGTCAAGACCCTGCTTAGATAGAATCGCTCCGTCTTCCTCTGAGAGTTATTGACAATCAATAACTTTCAACATTTCCTTAATAATTCTCAATATTTCTTCAATAGTCTTCTTCATATATTTTCTATGCACCATCATTCTAGCCGACGTAGGCTTAGAGGCGATCCCTGTAGAAGGAGCCATCTGTAACGCTGTATGCGCATAGCATTTACCTGATGCCAGCGAGTTCGTTCCAAGCCTACTTAAGAGGGTTGAGTAACTTGGCGATATCTCCTGAAATGAATGTGGCCAACCCCCCTAGGGGAGGGGGGGTCCTAGGTCAGCTTGCAAATGACATGAAGACGGTCAGGAATCTTCTCCTTCAACCCATGATCCCTCTCAAGGGCTTAAGCGTTGAAGAGCAGAGAGAGAAGGCTATCGCGAAACTTGTCAAAGCAATCGAAGTTACCGAGCAGTTGGCGTCGAGAGCCAAGACGACGAGCGAGAAAGGTATGGCTGACACAACCAAGGCCAGGTACTATCATCTTCTCGGCTATCTCGTTCAAGTATTAGACGGGGTTCTTCGAAGCGTAAGCCTAGATGAGATTAAGCGGCATGTAGAGGAGACGGATAAGGAGCTTGCCGAGCTTAAGAGAGCGATTGCTGAAGCAAAAGCACGAGCTGGAGCGGCTAAGACAGGATCTGGAAGGGCTTCAGAGCGAGGATCAAGTGCCAGAGGATCCTGTTGAGTTCGCTGAGAACTGGTTCGAAGTCAGACTGACTGAATATCAACGCAAACTCGCTAAGGCTTTCATGAAGCCTTACCTCACGATCGTGGTAAGATGGAGCCGCCAATCAGGCAAGTCGTACTTCATAGCTCTCCTATTGACCTGGTATGCGCTCAAGCACCCTGGCGCAGCGATCGGCGTAGTCGGGCCTTCTCTCAGGCAGAGCAAACTCTACATTCAACGAATTAACGGTCTGCTCTTGAGGATAAGCCGACAATACTACGAGTGGCCTCAGCGGAAGACGATAGTCAGATTCAAGAACGGCTCACTCATCGAAGCTTTCCCGAACAATCCTGAGACGATTCGTGGCCATACATTGAACGTGGTCTGCTGGACAGAGATGAACTTCACACCTGACGACTTGGACATGTACGATGCGATCAGCTACACGATGGCCACGACAAACGGAATCTTCATAGGCGAATCAACACCTTGGACGCGAAGCCATCTCTTCTACCGAATGTTTACAGATGATGAAGCCTATCCGCCTTCAGAAGTCTTCCGGTCGCATGTTTCATGGCATGAAGCTCAGAAGCCGAAGGGTCCTATAGAACCGAAATTCATCGAGCGGAAACGTAAGGAGACAGCTTCAGATCCCTCCAGGTGGCAGCGGGAGATGGAAGCAGAATGGGCTGAAGACGAAGACCTATACTTTCCATTGGACCTCGCGAGTAAATGCATAGGGACCGAGAAGAACATTGGAGTTGACCTCGAGTACATTCCAGAAGAACTAATCTTTACCGGGTAGACATAGATGGAGAATCAGCGGGCCCTATTGACAGGGGCGTTCTTCATAGGCGTTGACCTCGGAAAAAAGCGTGATTATTCAGTCACCGCGGTAATCCGGAAAGACAGGGATGTACTGATCCTCGTCTTCCTGAAACGCTTCAAGCTCGGCACGGAATATGGCGCAGTAATGGGCGCGATAAGAGTTCTCTGCGAGAAACTCAACACGGTCCAGAAGGTCTGCGTCGATCAAACTGGAGCAGAGTTCTTCGTTGAAGACTTGAAGAAAGTTGTCCGAGTTCCGGTCGAAGGCATAATGCTGACAGTGCCTTCGAAGCAGGAGGTTCTCGGCCACCTGAGGACCGTGATGCAGGCCGGCAAACTCTTCTATCCATATGATCCGGATCTGCTTAACGAGATTACAGCTGAACGTTATGAGCTGACGAAGTCGGAGCAGATCCATTTCTCACATCCAGAAGGAACACATGATGATGGGCTTTGGGCTCTCGCCCTAGCCGTCTATGCGACCAGACACGCACCTCCTCCGGGAGTAGGAGTTGTCATTCTAAATCCATGACAGTGAGGCAGATGGTTTCTTTCAAAGCCTTAACGCATGGGTTGAGGCTTAAGGCTGCCAGGTTCTTGCCTACTTCTTAAAGTACCATGCAATTAAAATCAAGATTATTGCAACCAAAATTAGCCATGAATAGATGTTCCAGTTAATCATTGCTGTGAAGAGCAAGATTGTGATTGAGATTGCAGTTACGATGTTATCTTTAGTCGATTTCATTTTTCATTCACTAGTGGTAGGCTAATGGAACCCTCGGCTTAACTTACGATAAACTTTTTACCTTTAAATGGGTTTTGCAGCAACTCGGGGTCTGCATCTTGACCGGCTGCAGCGGGAAGCGAAACGTCGTATGTTAAATTAATCATATCCAGCGGATGACGACACATAGATATGAGCGCCCAATATATGTCTAAAAAGTTGCGAAAGTTGTACCGAAAGAATCAATATGGATCGCGCTAGCGAAATTGGCGGAAGACGAAATTAACCCATCTTACAAGTCGATCATTGCTACTGCTGAAAACCATAACCATTCGCTAACCCAACTTGAAACAGAAGGCTTATACGCAACGATGCATTTCCTTGCCGAAGAAAGTGAAAGAAATATGACCGCTCCTACTTCCTCATACCCCTCGCTGAGCCCTATCGGAACAATATGGCGAAGTTTGACTGTCGGAGTGACCTACGTGCTAGTCGACATGGTCACGGCCTCATTCGGCATGTTCGTAGGAGGAAACCGATAGAGATTGGAGAATGCGATAGAGACCTTCGACTTAACGAAGCAGTTCAAGGATCTCACCGCTGTTGACCGCTTAAATGTGAAGATCAAGCAGAGTGAGATCTTCGGTCTGCTTGGGCCCAACGGTGCAGGTAAGACTACAGCTATTTCAATGCTCTGCACCATTCTGAGGCCGACTCAAGGAACAGCCACGGTCAATGGCTATGACATACTGAACGAGCCTGACGATGTTAGAAAGTCTATCGGCATAGTATTTCAGCAGCCGAGCGTAGACGACATTCTTACTGGCAGGGAGAATCTGCGTCTTCACGCGATGTGGTATGGCGTCCCGAAGGAGATACGTGATGAAAGAATAAATGAAGTTCTTGAGCTGGTCGGTCTCAAGTCTAGACAGCACAGCCTCGTGAAGACCTACTCCGGAGGCATGAGGAGGCGATTGGAGCTTGCGCGTGGACTGCTCCATCTTCCCAAGGTACTGTTTCTAGATGAGCCGACCTTAGGACTGGATCCTCAGACTCGTGAGCACATATGGGAGTATATCGAGGATCTGCCCGAGAAGCGTGACATGACCATCATGTTGACGACTCACTATATGGAGGAGGCTGATAGGCTCTGCGATAGGATCGCTATAATCGATCAAGGGAAGATCATTGTAATGGACACACCTGAAAGGCTGAAGCAAACGGTTGGCGGAGACATCGTCTGCCTGAAGACGGGGATCGCTGACACTGAGCGGTTCAGAAAGATTGATAGCGTCAGCAAGGTTGAGATGAAAGACGACTACATCGTCTTAACCGTCAGGAATGCAAGCGAAAACCTCCAGCAGATTCTTGATGTCGCTGGGAAGATTGAGAGTGTGGAGATTAGGCCTGCAAGCTTGAATGATGTCTTCCTGAGCTACACTGGTAAGGAGATCAGGCCTGAGACTGGTGAAGGCGGAATCGTTCAGAGGATAATGCGGGAGAGAACATCGGGATGAGTCGAATCGAGGGGATCTATGCTCTCTGGCTTAGGGAGTTTAAGGTCTTTACACGTGAGAGGTCGCGCGTCGTAACCTCAATCTTCACCCCTATACTCTGGATATTCGTCTTTGGAGGAGGTCTCGGCTCCGCCGTGGAGATCGGAGGCATCAACTATCAAGTCTTCATATATCCAGGCATCTTGGCGATGAGCGTTCTCTTCAGCTCGGTCTTCTTCGGAACATACATAGTCTGGGATAGGAAGATCGACATACTCAAGGAGGTCCTTGTAGCTCCACTCTCAAGAACATCCATTTTCGTCGGCAAGGTCCTAGGCGGATGCACGGACTCGATGATTCAAGCTTTCATCATGCTTTTGATAAGCTTCGCACTTGGAGTCTACCTGTCTCCATCAGCCCTACTACTGGCCATTCTGCTTCTCTTTCTTTTAGCTCTGAGTCTAGTGAGTACAGGCTTGATCATAGGCTCACTCATGGAGAGCCCAGAGGGATTCAACATGATCGTCAGCTTCCTCGTCTTCCCCCTCTTCTTATTCAGCGGCGCACTCTTCCCCTTGGATAAACTTCCCCTATGGCTGAGAGCCCTAACTTACATCGACCCTGTAACCTACGGCGTCGACGGTCTGAGGACCGTGACCATAGGAGTCTCACAGTTTCCGCTCTACGTAGACCTAGCAGTTCTCGCGGGTTTCGCAGCAGTAATGTTCACAGTCGGAACAATAGCTTTCGAACACATGAAGTGAAATCTGACAGCTAGTATGCGCTAAGATATAAAGCCAATTCTATTAAGATTGAAGGTAGGCAAACTGACTGCTGTGTGCGGAGCCTTTGACAATAGTAATAGATGACGCTGGCGTCGGCGACCTCCTCGGAGGAATCGTCGTCGGAGCTTACCGCCTAGAGACAGGCGATTTCGCTTACGATCTAGTTGATGTCAAATTCTTTCAGCGCCCAAGATTCGCCTCGAAACAGTATCTACCGGAAGCCTCCCGAATAGTTTTCGACCTGCTTGAGAAGCTAAAACGCAAAGACAGGGAGACCATCCGGATTTGCAGAAGCTACGTATTCGAACAAGCCTACAAGAAGCTGAAAGAGAAGTACGGTGTGGAAGCTGTTGAATTGAGCAAGGTCGTCGGTAAACCGCAAGAGTACGTAGAGACAGCATACCTAGATGAGCTGACAAACTTGGGGTATAACGCGATCGCGAAGCGAGAGACGCGGAGAGCGAAAAGCTTCTTTCATATGATGAATTGGGTTAAGAAAGATCCTTCACGTTGGAGATTCGCTAAGACTGGTTGGCCTCGATTGAGGAACTATCGCATTTACAGGACGTTCTATCACGATCATCGTATGCGGCGATGAATTCTCTAACGAAGTTATTGGCATGCTTTTCTGTGCCTCTATGTTTTCCTCCTGTAGTCCGCAGATGATGATAGAACTCGTGAAGGATTATTCGAGGATCGAACAGGTTCTCTCGACCTGCCACGTATATCGTCGCCTTCGAAGCTAGATAGCATCCAGCCCTCCCTGTATGCCTCTTCGGCATCCCAACCTCAAGTCTTGGTATTTCGACCTTGAAGTAGTCGCTTAGGATCTTCAAGGCTTCTTCAGGCTTTCCTTCCAGAATCAAAGCGACGACAACCGCTCTGACAGATTCTTCTCTTGCCGTTCTTCCACCTCGAGCAACCAGTCATCGAGCTAGCCAAGTTGAGTAAGCTTAAGACTCATAAACATATGAACATAACCTAAATAGATCGCAAGAAATTGTAGCCTCACGAATGAGTGAACATTAATTCTGGCTATCATGTGACATCAAACATGGATCCACTCTCGCATTACTTGTTTGCTTGGTTCATTGGAAGGAAGCTACAGATTGAACGAGTCTACTATAGGGTCCTCATCTTGGGCGGATTGCTTCCTGACATTGACGCCCTTTCAATCGTATTTGGCATCGAGTATGCGAGAGAGTTTCATGGAACGATTACTCATTCCATATTTGTCGCGCTCTTACTGGCTATAGCGTTAGCTCTTCTGCTAGAATTGATCTTCAAAGTCGGGTTTTGGAGAAGTAGCATGTATGCAGTCTTGGGCGTAGGGAGCCACATCTTCCTCGACATCTTCAATGTAACTTCATTCGCCAAGTATGGAGGAAGATTCCTATGGCCGATATATGATGGGAGCCTTTTCCTTAGAGAATTTATCGCCCTTGAATACGCGAACGCAGTCTATCTTACTGCTCTATTGCCGCTTCTTCTCGGAGGAGTCTACTTCATCCTGAAGAAGATCTATCCTTGGAGTATATGGTTCAAACGGTAGAGAGTGAACCTTTTGATCGTTTTCACGATGCTTTGAGCCATTCTTGTGGTTGGTGTGATATGTTTCAGAGGCGAAGAGTTAGATTCCAAACTGAGTAGTGACCATGTTTCTTGTGCTTCTCAGCCTAGGCTAGTATTTCTCTAGGAACCAGACCTTATCGAACTCTTTGATCTGTGAGACTGTCGTCTCAGGCTTCCATACTACACGCATCGCGATGTCCTTAGAGATATCGATCATCTTGTAGAGTTCAGGCCATATGAACGCTGGTATCGTGTACACTGCGACCGCAAGCTTACTCGCGGCCTTCACAAACTCATTGTACTTCTCTTTCTTTATGATGTATGTACTATCGAATGTATACTCCAAACTTGAACACTTGCTCCAATCGAGAAGGTTTGGATCTCAAACTCTATTAATGCTTTCGGAAGCTTAAGAAACGCTACTTCTTCTCACTCAATTCTCTCAACGCCAAGAATACTGCGCCCATAGCAGGCTCAAATTTCGGAGAAGCCAATCTTGCTTTAGGCATAATCTCCTTGATCTCTCCTTCAAAAGGCTTGAAGACGTGACTGCCAGCTTTAAAGACGCCTCCAGTCATGTAAACTTCCACATCCTCATTCTCCATCCCTAAGGCTTTGGCTATAGCTATCGCCTGAGATGCAAGTTCTCTTCCGGCGTCAGTAAGTATTCTCTTTGCAACTGCATCCCCTTCATCAGCAGCCTCAGCAACCAGAGGAGCTATCGCAGCCATCTCAGAGATACTCATCTTTTCCGCATAGACTCTCTGCACCAAATCCTCCTCCACGCCAAGCTTCAGCATCCTCATTATCTTCTCTGTCAGAAGGGCCTTCATTTCTCGGCCGTCATACGAACGTAGGAAAGCTTTCAATGCTTGACGCCCTATCTCATAGGCGCTTCCTTCATCTCCTATTATATGGCCCCATCCGCCGACACGCTTGATCTCCCCTCGCTTATTCAAGCCTGCTGCGAATGATCCTGTTCCAGCCTCAACGATCAAGCCGGGCGCTCCACCTGTGGCCCCGTATAGCGCTATCACTGAATCGTGGACAACAGCGATCTTCTCACAGAACTTGATCTCCTCTCTAATGAACTTCGGAACAATCTTCCAGTCGTATGGGGAATCCAGCCCAGCCATACCGAAGCATGCAACCTTGAACCTCGATCTTCTCAGCCTAGCGTTAGAGGTTGCCCTCTTGATCGATTGAAGCAGAGCCTTCTTCACGGCGGAGGTGCTGACGTTATGATAGTTTGATGGGCCGCTTACGCCTCTTCCAAGAACCTTCCCCTCATTGTCTGCTATTATGCAGATGGTCTTCGTTGCGCCTCCATCGATGCCTGCTACATAATCCAAGACTATCAACACCATTGATACTATTGAACATCATAGTAGGCATTGAATCCGAGATCCGTCTTTACTGCATTCTTCAAAGTGAAACGCCCTATCTCAGATATGTTCTTTAAGTGTGTACCTCCGCAGGGTATTGGTTCGCATCCTTCTATTGTAACTATCCTGAAAGACTCTAACATTGGTAGACGATAGATATTCGGAGCTTCAGGCGCTCTTTTTTTCAGCTCTTCATATGAGACCGTCTCGATCTTGACAGCAGCACCTTGCTTAATCAAACTGTTCTCAGTCTCTTCAGCCTTCTTCAAGTCTTCAATTGACGGTGGCTCACCTTTGTAGCCAACGTAGCATTCATCCCCGAGCCATGAGTCCGTTGTCTCAACCCTCCTGCCCGTGACTTTTGCTAGGCAATGGTCGAGGAGATGCCCTGCGGTATGCCTACGCATCAGAAGATAACGCCAAACCCAATCGATCTCGCCATTCACTTTCCCAGTGTTAGGTGAACCTTCTAAGAGCTTACCCCAATGTACAATAACGCTTCCAGCCAGCATCGCTTTCTTAACTTCAATCTTGAAGCTTTCTCCTTGTATGATGCCTCTGTCTGAGGGTTGCCCGCCGCTCTTCGGATGAAAGATTGTTCGGTCGAGAATCATATAGAAATGCTTCTTCTCATCAGGTTCCAAGCGCACAATATTCGCTTCGAAAGCTCTGAGATAAGCGTCGCCCCAATAGAGTACTTCAGTCTCAGCGATTCCTCTAGCCAGTTCTTCAAGCCTCATCGAAAGCCCTCTTCAACATCGAACTCTTACTTACGGGCTCAAGCTCGATAAATCATTTATGCGGAAAACCTTCTCTCCTTCTGGCAAAAGATAAATAAGCGAGAGCTTCTTTCAAAGAAGAAGGCTGCATTCAAAAACGTGAGAGAAAATGGGGAAGACTTCGACAGGGCTCTTCGCGGCGAGGAAGCTGAGGAGACGTCGTAAGAAGCTTAGATGGAAGTATGCCCCATTCAAGAGGCGAATGCTAGGGCTAGACTATAAAGCAGACCCCTTGCAAGGCGCACCTCAAGGACGCGGCATAGTCCTAGAGAAGGTTGGAGTAGAGTGCAGGCAGCCGAACAGTGCTGTTAGAAAAGCTGTACGCGTCCAACTCATAAGAACTGGGAAAGTTGTCACTGCCTTCCTGCCGGGAGACGGTGCTCTGAACTTCATAGATGAACATGATGAAGTCCATATTCAAGGGATAGGTGGAGCTGAAGGAAAAAGTATGGGCGATATTCCCGGCATAAGGTTCTCAGTCTTCAAGGTCAATGGCGTATCACTTCAAGCTCTGCTAAGCGGCAAGAAAGAGAAGCCAAGAAGGTAGGCTAATTCTCCTGCTTCTCGATTCCAGAATAGCGATAGAAGTTACAATCGTTTTTTGCTGCAAACTTCAACAGAGCCGCCATTCCCTGAGCCTCTGAAATAGCCCAATAGTCCACCCGCCTTTACTTGAATAGTGCCTAGGCGCTGAATTGGATCCTACTTATCGCCTTGAAGTTTGGAAGCTGACTGTCTATCCTTAAAAACGTTTCACACCAATAGATTCCGTTAGATGATGGAGATTGAAGAAAAATCAAGACATATACACACGATGCATTCATGCAGGAGAACAGCCCGACCCTACGACTAAATCTATCCCAACCCCGATTTACCAATCAGCCGTCTACGCATTCGACTCGATGAAGGATCTCATCGCCTACCATAAAGGAAGGGAGGACGGAGCGGAAGGCTACATGTACAGTAGACCTGTTGCTCCAACCCAACGCGTATTGGAAAAGAAAATCGCGTCGTTAGAGGAAGGTGAAGATGCTTTAGCTTTGTCTTCGGGGATGGCTGCGATAACAACAGCGATTCTGACACTTGTCTCTCAAGGGGATGAAATCGTTTCGACAGACATGGTTTACGGGGTAACCTACACGTTTCTTAAGCATAGGTTGCCGTCTTTAGGCATCAAGACAACATTCGTCGACACACGTAACATCGAGAAAGCTGAACAATTCATATCTAGGAAGACGAAGGCTCTCTACGTCGAGACGCCTAGCAACCCTGATGTCAGGCTGACAGACTTAAAGCACGCGGTAGAGATAGCCAAGAAACATGATGTTAAGCTGATCGTAGACAATACTTTTGCAACTCCTGTGAATCAAGTGCCTATGCGAATTGGAGCGGACATCGTCGTCATAAGCACAACAAAGTATTACGGGGGCCATAACGACCTCATAGGAGGCGCCATTGTAGGAAATGCTGACTTCATAACTGAAGCTAGGAAGACACTCAAATGTTACGGAGGCACGGTAGATCCTTTCGCTGCATACCTGACATTGAGAGGGATCAAGACTCTGGCAATTCGAATGGAGAGGCATAACTCAAATGCGATGGAACTGGCAAAATTTCTCGAAGGACATGAGAAGGTTAAGAAAGTTCACTATCCCGGCTTAGAAAGCCATCCGCAACACGATCTAGCGAAGAGGCAGATGCAAGGTTACGGCGGAATGATCTGCTTCGAGGTTGAAAGCGAGGAGGCAGCTATAGCGACCATCGAGAATCTGAAGATAATCATTCACGGCCTCAGCCTCGGAGGTGTGGAATCGCTTATCTCGATGCCGGTGTACTCATCCCACTACTATTTATCGCCAGACGAGTTGGTTAAAGTCGGCTTGAACAATAGAATGATTCGGCTCTCTGTTGGTCTAGAGGGAATCGGCGACTTGAATGCGGATCTCGATTATGCGCTCTCAAAAGCATAAGCATGCGACCCACGAACCATATTTACAGTTGGAAGCTGCAAAAAGCTTGGAAGGGCTCAGAATTTTCTAGGGCTTAGAGGCTTCTTCGTTTCAGCTCTTTGGTCACTTGGAGAACGATGCTGTCAAGCATATCTTGAAATTCTTTAGTGTCAAACATGTCCGTGTACTTTTTCTCCTCGATCTCTGCTTTGATCTTATGGAGGAAATCATCGTCTTTCAAGCATGTTGCATATTTTGGCAAATCTGCGAGTTTGCTGAGCGCGTCGATGAGTCTAACCGAACCGTAGATTGGCGGTTCGTCTACGCATCCTCTTGCGCTAGCCGCCAAGAATGCCACAAGTTCGAGCAAATAATCGTCGCCCGTGATTTTCTTTTCTTCCTTCAACATTTCTCATCCTCGCTTACTTCTTGTCCAGACTTTGCCGTACTTGTTTAGAAACGCTATCTTCTCGAGTGGGTGTTTCGGAGGGGCCCTTGCGGTTTCACCAGCGTAGCCTATTACCAAGATCAATTCAGGCTCAATTTCATCCGGCAACTCTAGAATCTCCTTTACAGCTAGTGTTGAGAATGATTTCACAGGACATGCGCCTAGACCAACGGCATGTGCGGCGAGAAGCATGTTTTCGGCTGCCATTGAGCAATCCGAGATAGTGAGATAATCTCGACCTAATCTGCCGCCCTTTCCGTAAGCAGTCGCCTTATCTGAGCATATAGCGATAGCCAACGGTGCGGCTCCGGGATATCCGGGGGAGACTTTACGAATCATCTCTAGAATAGTTTCATTCTTGATGACAATGAACCTCCAAGGTTGAAGGTTTGAGCCTGAAGGCGCCCATCTTCCTGCTTCCAGTATCTTCTCGATCAAGTCGTCCGGGACTGGTTCAGACTTGAATTTTCGAACCGTTCTTCGAGTCCTGATTGCTTCTAGGGTATCCAGCTCTCATGCCTCCTCTCTAAACTCACTGGCAGTTAAGATGCCTTTCAGCCTTTTGAAAATTCTTATATTGTTTGCCGACAGAACGCAAGTTGCATTTAGGCGAGGTATCGAAGGGAATGCCGGAGTATCAAGAATTGGAATTGGCTAAAGCCGCAGATATAGTCATTCGCGAGCTACTCAAAGTGAAGAAAGGCGAGAACGTCTTGATCACACAAGACACTGAAGGCGATTGGAAAGTTGCTGAAGCTACACTTAGAGCAGCTCAAGCGGTCGACGCCAAGGTTGCCGTCATATGGCATTCTGCTCCACCAGGCGTCGGGAAAGTCGCTGACCCCTATCTACCTGAGCCACTCAAGAAAGCCATTCCAAACTGCGATATTTGGGTTGAGTTCAACCGCGAGTGGCTCTTATACTCGACCCCTTGGGACGAGGCGATGGCGACTAACAGAATAAGATACCTCTGCTTAGTCGGAATGAATGCACCTATGATGGTTCGATGTATCGGCAAAGTGAACTTCGACATCTTGGGGAAATTTGAACGAAAGATAACTGAGATGACACAGAAGGCCAAGAAGATGAAAGTCACAACGCCTGCCGGAACTAACATAGCTTTCGAGAATGACCCGAAGCGACCTGTAGATTATGAATTGACCGCCGATACTCCTGGAGCACACTTCCTAGCCGGGCAGATCGGTTGGGCGCCCATTGAAGAGACGATCAGTGGAACGATAGTCTTCGACGGGTCCTTCTCAGGCGGTGCGTCAGCTCAACTAGGGATTCTATGTGAACCAATCACCTTGGAGGTCAAGAAAGGAAAGATCATCGCGGTCAAGGGTGGCAGTGAAGCGAAAGTCGTTAAGAGATGGCTGGAGAGCTTCAAGGACCCAAATATGTACAATATGGCGCACATTTGTTACGGCTTTAATCCTGGAGCTAAATTAACAGGCGTATGCCTAGAAGATGAAAGGGTTTGGGGATCAACGGAGTGGGGTATAGGCGACCAAGATCCAACGACGAAGGGCAAAGCTGGACGAGCGAGTTCACATGCAGACGGGATCTGCTTGAACTCTTCAGTTTGGCTTGACGGTGTCCAAGTAATGGACGAAGGAAAGTTGATCCCCAGAGAACATGCAAAGCTAGCACATGAATTAGGAAAGCAGTGACGAGAACATCCGTTTTTCTTTTCCTAGGCGCATAGAGATATAGCGAGCGCACAGTAGCCTTCAGTGGCCGCTATCAAATCGCTAATAGGAACATGATCGTTCGGTGTATGGGCGAAACGTTCGTCTCCAGGCCCAAATCCAATCGTTGGAATTCCTCTCAATCCGGCGGTATAGTTTCCGTCAGTGCTGAAATGCCATTTCGTAAGTCTTGGACTGCGTTTCAGAACGGATTCTAGAGCTGTTCTAGCTCTACATACAACTTCCTCGTTCCTATCAAGGACCCAAGCTGGAAAGTAGAGTTCAACTCTCTCAGTCTTTCCCGTGTAACACCTTAACTTCGTTGTTGAGATTCGAACTTCCCCTTTAGCCTTGGCTTGCGTCAAGTACTGTTTGCATTCAGCTACCAGCGACTCTCTCGTCTCACTAGGAATGGTCCTTCTATCGACTGTTATTCGGCATCTATCTGGGACCACTGCACTTTGATCTGGGCTGCATGATATTCTATTGACCGAAACAGTCGCCCTTCCCAGAAACGGGTGAATAGGTAGATTGGAAGCGTTTCTTCTGATTCTTTCTATAACAGGAAACATTGTATGTATAGCGTTCATCCCTCTTCTTGGCATGCTTCCATGTGCGGTTCGACCGTAGGTCTCTATCTCGAGCTCTGCTCTTCCTCTATGCCCTATCGCGAGGTTGAGGTTCGTCGCTTCTCCAAGAACAACATAGTCCGGTTCACCTATCTTCTCTATAATCTTTCTAATTCCGAAGCCCTCGCAAGGCTCCTCATGGATTACACATGCAACAATGAGTCTACCTTTCAGTCTTCCGGTCCGCTTCACGATTGCTCCAGCAAATATCATTGATGCTAGCCCGCCTTTCATGTCGCAAGCTCCTCTCCCGTAGATAGCATTACTGATGACCTTCGCACCGTAAGGGTCCACACGCCAGTTCCTTACGTCTCCAGGGTCCACTGTATCCATATGTCCGTCGAAGATCACAGTTCGACCTTTCGCCGCTCCCTCTATTGTTCCGACAACGTTTCCGAAAACGTCGACTTCGACAGAATCGTATTGAAGCTCTCTCATCTTGCTTGCTATGAGTTTCGCGATCTCTTCCTCTCTCCCTGACGGACTGGGGGTTTGAACAAGTTGCCTACAGAATTCTACAAGCTGATCTTCACTATGGTTCATTGCTGACTGAAGCACTCCATCGGTTCTCTACTCATGTTACGTCGAAGAGGTTAGCGAAGTATTCGAACATTAAAGTTTTGAAAGCGATCTCTCTCAGGCAGAGGAAACATAGTATTCAGGCAAGAACGAATCTGCGGGAGGTTTCTAGTACAATGTTAGCTGTCTCTTAAGAAAACTTTTTGAAAGCGTTTCGTCAAGTGTTAGCTGGACTAGGATGCCGGGATAGCCAAGCCAGGTATGGCGTCGGCTTGCTATCGATTAAGCGCAGAGAGCCGATGACCCTTACGGGTCTCGTGGGTTCAAATCCCACTCCCGGCGCCAGCCGAAGCGCCTGGTTCGGATCGCCTCTAAGCGTGTTTTCGAGAGCCTTGACCGAGAAAATAGAACGATGGGATATGGTTGACTCGATCATCTTGGCGACCGCTAGACTGAATGAATGCAGAATCATCACCGGCGATGAGCATTTTAGAGATCTGAGAGCCGAGGTTTTTAATCAAATAGAAGATTACTATGAGGACTTTTTTTTACCTACTGCATATGTCGCATTTTCTACTCTCAAGCCTTGGCAACGAATCCTGACAAATTCCGCAAATTAGTCGCTCACTCCTAACATAGTTGTATGCCTCGCACAACTTGCGTAGCACAAATACCATGTCAGTGTCCTCTCTTGCAAGTTCATAAGGGCGCCGCTCAACGATTCGCGCCTTTCTTCTTTAAGCGCAACTCTTCAATTCTATTTAACGCCTTCGCAATATTGACGTACGAATTGGCATAAGATATCCTCAAGTATCCTTCTCCGAGGTCGCCGAAGAATGAGCCTGGCATGGTGACGACCCTCGCTTTCTCAGCCAATAGCTCAAATGCTTCCTTAGAGCTCACTCCAAGCGCCGTTATGTTTGGGAATACATAGAATGCTCCTCTAGGAGTTCCACATGAAAAACCTTCAATCTCGTTAAGTCTATTGACGAGGAAATCTCTTCTTCTACGGTATTCCTTCAACATCGATTCAACGCACTTTTGAGGCCCCGTAAGCGCAGCTAGAGCAGCGATCTGCGAAGCAGCTGAAGCACATACACAAGTATTGGCTTGAATCTTAGACATAGCCTCAATAATCTCTCTCCTTGCCACAGCGTAACCAACCCTCCAGCCGGTCATAGCATAAGCCTTCGAGAAACCGTTGATCGTTATGGTTCTATTCGCCATTCCAGGAAAGGAAGCGATGCTGTAGTGTCTCTCCCCATCATAAATCAACTTCTCATAGATTTCATCAGAAAGCACCATGAGATCGCGATCTACCGCTATCTCAGCAATCCCTCTAAGAGTCTCTTTGTCCAGCACGGCGCCAGTCGGGTTCGAAGGCGAGTTCAAGATCACCATTCTCGTTCTCGAGGTTACTTTATCTTCTATGTCATCTGGTCTCGGCTTGAACTCATTATCTTCTAGAACTGGATACCACACTACTCTAGCGCCTATGAACCTCAAACAGTACTGGTAAGCGAAGAAGCCGGGACTAGGCGTTAAGACCTCGTCTCTAGGATTTAAAGTGGCTCTCAAGGCAAGATCAACAGCTTGACCTGAGCCGCAGGTCACGAGAATCTCAAATTGAGGATTGGCTTCCACGCTGTTTTCTCGCTTCAGTTTTCGACTTATGGCTTCTCTCAAATGAAAATACCCTTTCTCTGCCGTGTAATGGGTAAATCCTCTCTTCAAAGCCTCAATCGCGGCCTTGATTATGTGGCCGGGCGTCGCTTGATCAGGTTCACCGAAAGCCAAGCTGATGGTGTTGGGCATCTTGGATGCTTTGATGATCTCGTCCAACCTGAACGGAGGCGCCTCGAATATACTTCTCGCAACGTAAGATTTCGTCAACTACTATTCCTCAAGCATATGAAGAAATCATTGTAGAAAAGTGCATCTTATAGTTTGTCAGACTGCGAATGGAGTAAAAAATTCGAATTGCCCAGCAATCAAAAGACGCCACTATGATAGATGGCATTCGTAGACCGCCAGGATACGCATCTTGTACGGTGTCTTTCTTAAGAAATGGTGCTTCAAAAAGGTCCCTTTTGAATCAGTTTAACTTTCGCTACATTGGCAGTGTTAACTGAACCGCTCTTTTTCGAATGCGGTAATTGCTGGACTGGAGGATAACGCTACGGCGCAGCAGAGTTGGGATAGATTCATCTCTTACTGATGTCAAACTCTAGATGTGTGAGCGAAACTTGAAGTTCGGTGTTCATGTCTCGATTTCCGGTTCAATGGACATGGCTGTGGACCGCGCTATCGAAAGAAATTGCACAACGTTTCAGATCTTCACTCGCAATCCGAGGGGCTGGAAATTCAAGCAGTTATCGAATGATGAAGTGAAGAATTTCGTTGATAAGCTAGCGGCGTCAGGCATAGATCCAGCTGTAGCGCATATGCCTTATCTTCCTAATCTGGCTTCTCCGAAGAGGAGCATCTGCGCTATGTCCTTGAAGACTTTGATTGCAGAGTTAGATAGATGTGGAAGGCTCAAAATCCCTTATCTTGTGACACACCTTGGAAGCCATCTTGGAAGGGGTATGGAGGTAGGCTTCGAGAGGATAATCAACGCTTGTAATGTGGCTCTCTCTAAAGTCAAGAATAATGTCATGCTCCTCTTGGAGAATACTGCCGGAACGAAGAATAGCATGGGTTCATCATTCGAAGACATTCGATACATAATAGATAACATTGCAGCGCGAGAACGTGTAGGCATATGCTTCGATACCTGCCATGGATTCGCCGCGGGTTACGACCTCCGAGACGCGGCCGCTGTTCAAAAAACCCTAGAAGCCTTCGACAAGATTCTTGGACTTAGGCTTTTGAAAGCCGTTCACATAAACGATTCGAAAGGAAAGCTAGACTCTCATATCGACAGACATGAACATATCGGCATGGGCTTCATAGGGAATGAAGGTTTCAGAGCCATCCTGCACCATCAATCACTCAAAGATTTGCCTTTCATACTTGAAACGCCGATCGACAATCGCCGCGACGACTTTGGAAATCTCAGGAAAGTTAGAGAACTAGTTTAAGATGCGTTACGGCATCTCGCGACTGTGATGGCTTCATGAACGGAGTTTCAGTCTTGGCCGTTCCGAAACTGAGAAGGTCATTCATGAAAGTAGCGAGTCGCCTCCAGCAAGCGAAGTATAACGCTATTCTTATTCCAATTCCTAGAACTCTCCAAACATTCATTGAAGAATACGTCTTGGGCGCACCGTACGAACTATTTGTTGAGAAACTTAAACGCTCGAAACTGATCTCAGAACCACTAGCGCCTTGGACGCGCATAATGCAACCTCTTTTGCGTGCATTAAGGGAAATGAAGCATAAGCACCCCCAGTTGGAAATCTTTTGCTATGGAGATGAGGCTTATGAAGAGAAGAGCGCCCAGATCGCAGTTAAGATATCTATGCTCACCTTCAATTTCGCTTCTACAGGAAAGGTTGATCTAAACGCTTGGAGAAAAGTACTCGAATCTGAATTGGTCATAGAGGCCGAAGCTTTCGAGAGGGAAACTAGTCTTGCTATAGCTATGGTTAAAGACTATCCACATACTGCTTGCGTCTCAGGGGTTAAAGGAGGACCTATCTTTAAGCGGCTTCGAAGCGCTGGCCACGATGCCCAACTAGAGTACATTGATCTTCCATATTATTTCACTCCCTTGCAGATTCTCAGAAACGAGATTGGACTAGAAAGTAGAGGAAGGCTCTTGACTGAGGATCGAATGAAGGAACTGATTCGAGAACACGTCGGCTACGTGAGGGAATGTATCTTGAAAAGTAGCGATCTAGATGAAGCCTATCTTCGATGGATTGCAACATACAGATCAAGATTCATCTTAGAAGATATCACGCAGAATGCCTAGCGAGGATAACGTCCATACTTTCTAGCCTCATCTATCATCACGAGAATATTCTCAGTCTTTACGTTGCTATGCAGTGAATTACTGTCAGCAAGAATGAATCCGCCACCTCTCGCCGCGGTATCGACACATCTTCTCACATCTCTACGAACATCTTCTTCTGAGCCGAACGGCAGAACATAGGCGCAGTCCACGTTGCCCCTTAGAAAGATCTTGTCTCCATACCTTTTCTTGACGTAGGCCAAGTCCATGACCTTCGGTTCGATAGGATGCAGCCCATCTATGCCCAGATTGACCAGGTCCTCAAGGATTGGGTATAGGTTTCCATCCGAATGCCTCAAGAAAGGCACTCCTCGCCTGTGACATTCATCTATTAGCCTCTTCGTATAGGGAAAGAAGAACTCCTTAAAGACTTTAAGCGGAAAGAATGGGCCTTTCCCTTCCGCTACATCGTCACTGTCTGCGACTACGTCCACGCCTCGATCGAGCATTCGTTTAACTATCTCGATATTCGTCTCAGCAACCTTCTTTATCAACTTCCTAGCGAAATCTGGGTTTCGATAAATGTCGTGAGTGAGTTTCTCGATTCCGCCCCTCATTAGGTATGGGAACATCTCCCCGCAGTGGCACCATCCTATGACTGGATAATCTTCTCCAGCCTCCCGTTTGGTTAGGTCAAGGATATCGTAGCTGAGGCTTTCAGGATCTGGAGGCTCAAAATCGTCAAGATCTTCAGGAGTCTTTATCGCTCCATCTATCCAGTAAGTCGTTTTGACATCTCTTCTAATCCTGTAGATCTTACCCCACTGATCGACGTATGTTGACTCATCGACAAACTTGAGTTTAAAGCCTCTAGGATAAAGCCAATAATCTGACACGATAAGCGCGTCCAAACCTATCTTCTTTATGGCCTCATTCAAGAGCTTCTGGTTCCTAAGCATGATCTCATTCATATCCATCTTGGCTTCTTCACGCGTAACTGCGAACCCTCCTCCTCCACCGCCACCTCCAGCTGCCAGAACCTTCTTGCCAGTTATCCGTTCAACATGAATCGGATCAACGTAGGTAGCATCTACGGGAACTGTATCAGGCTCGCCTAGATGAATTGCCGTTATGTATCGCTCTTTATGAGTCATCACCATATTGCCGACCTTCGACAGCTTCCTATCGTAGATAGCCCTCTAATATTTATTCTCGCATAAGAGAGCAACATCTTATCTTTGTAAGTCTCTTATCTGATTGAGAGTTTCAGAGGTTTAGCTATGCAACCTCACAAGTTAAGAAGCAAACGAATCTTGGCCGGAAGAGAGGATTTGAAAGCTCTTGAATACGCGCTCTATCACTCAATGGGTTATACTCAAGAGGAATTGGAGAAACCTTTAGTTGCAGTAGTCAATTCTTGGAGCGAGATACTCCCAGGACACTACCACCTACGTAAGATCGGAGAAGCTGTCAAATCAGGTATCCGAGCCGGCGGCACTCCAATAGAATTCAATACGATCGGTCTCTGCGATGGAATCGCTCAAGGCCACATTGGAATGAAGTACGTTCTTCCAAGTAGAGAAGTCATCGCAGCAAGTGTGGAAGTGATGGTCGAAGGCCACCAATTGGACGGCATGGTGATGATATGCACTTGCGACAAGGTCGTGCTGGCGATGTTGATCGCAGGGGCGAGATTAGATATTCCAACGATTCTGGTTACAGGCGGCTACATGCAACCCGGCCTGTATAAAGGGCGCAGGTATGCGATCTACGAAGTCTCTGAAGCTTATGGAGCTTACATGGCCGGTAAGATACGTCGAGAAGATGTAGATGAGCTTACTAAGGTATGTTGCCCCGGTCCAGGTGCGTGCCCTATGATGGGCACAGCGAACACTATGTGCTGCGTCACAGAAGCGTTAGGTATGTCTCTTCCTGGGAACGCCACAGTAGCTGCATCTAATGCCAAGTTACTCCAGATAGCGAAGAGAGCTGGAGATCAAATTGTCAAGCTCATAGATAAGGACATTAGACCTTCAAAGATTATGTCAAGAGAAGCCTTCGAGAACGCGATCAAGGTAGACTTAGCAATAGGAGGCTCTACGAACTCATGCCTCCATATCCCTGCTATTGCAGCTGAACTGGAAATAGATGTAGGGCTAGACTTATTCGACGAGTTGAGTAGGAAGACTCCGCAGATAGTTGCGATAAAACCATCTTCGGACCAGCTTATGGACGATCTCGAAAACGCTGGAGGAATTCAAGCTGTGATGAAAGAGCTGGCGCCGATCTTGAACCTTAATGTTCTTACAGTCACGGGAGTGAGGCTCAAGGAAAATTTGGAGAGAGCAGAGGTGCTCGGCCGTGAAGTCATCAAGCCCCTAGACGCTCCATTCCACTCTCAAGGGGGAATAGCAGTTCTCAAAGGCAATCTAGCCCCTGACGGCTGCGTTGTCAAACAAGCAGCTGTAAACCTCAAGATGCTACAACATACTGGTCCAGCAAAGGTTTATGATTCTGAAGAGGAAGCCGTCGAAGCCTTAACCGGAAGCGCCATCAAAGCAGGAGATATCGTCGTCATAAGGTACGAAGGACCCAAGGGTGGCCCAGGTATGAGGGAACAATACGATTTCATGACTCTTCTATGTGGCATGGGGCTTGACAGATCTGTCGCTCTTGTCACCGATGGAAGGTTTTCAGGAGCGACGAGAGGGCTAGCTGTCGGACATGTCTCACCCGAGGCTGCTGAAGGAGGACCTATTGCTGCGCTAATGACAGGCGACATTGTGGAGATCGATATTCCTAACAGAAGACTTGATGTCAAGCTGGAAGATACAATTATAGTTGAAAGGATGAAGCTCTGGAAGCGCCCCCGACCTTCGTTCAAGAAAGGTTTCATGGCCTTGTACGCTGAGAGAGCTAGTTCAGCAAGCAAAGGTGCGATTCTAATATAATGTTGATTCGAAGAACAGGATGTTCAAAGACGCTGGCAAAAGATTTTCATTCTAAGACAGGCAATTCACATCAATTGGAGATTAGACGCGTTGGAAGATAGTCCGCGCGACGTAAAGGAGAGCTGATTGCGGTGAATGAAGGACCATCGCCATACATTTACAATAAGATTACTAGAGTCAGAGGAAGAGTTGCAAGCAGCATCATTTCGAGGAAGGAGAGAGACAGACTTGTGGCGAGAGCGGAAGATGTTCTAGGAAACGAATGCTACGGCTGGAAAGCTAGCATAGACGGCTTCTGCCTGCAACTCTTCACCAATAGCCAGCACCTCTATGAGTTCTGGCTTGAAAACTGGTTCTCTATGCCTCGTGAAACAAGATCCCATGGTAGACTCTACGCTGTTCTAGATCCGGAATCTAATAATGGTGAGCCATACGCGTACTACAACCCTGAAACAAAGACAGCGGTAATCTTCAACACTGAGTACTATGGCCAATGTAAGAGTTGGGCCCTAGGCATAACATGCGACACAGCAGAAGACCAACATGATATACATAGCATCCATGGAAGTTGCGTGGAAGTTAATGGAGACGGTATAGTCATAATCGCCCCGACGGGTACTGGAAAGTCGACTCATAGCTATGCTCTCTTGAAGATGGAGGGAGCTAGACTGCATAGCGACGATTGGATTTATGTCAGATTCATAGGTGGGGAGAAGGGAAGAGCGAGCGCAGACATCAGCGAGAGAAAATTCTACATTAGAACAAATATTGTGAGAGTTTTCCCTGAGATCAGAAGGCTGTTAAACAAATGTCGTTTGGAGAATGTTGAACATCTAACGCTAGACGAGGCTGAGAAGCTTAGATCAGAAAACATTGAGGAATCAGAGATAAGGGAGATGATGAACGACCCCCTTATTGCTCACGAGTATTCGCGCGCGATGCTGGATCCACTTTGGATAGGTGGGCCTGAAAAATTCGTAGACACAACCCGGGCCAAGAAAGTAATTCTTCTGAAGAGGGACAGAAATGATACTGAGATCGTGCGTAGAGTTGAGACAGAAGAGGCTGTCGATTATCTAGCGACTCAACCTGAGCAGTTCCTAAATCCCTACCTGATTGTCAAGACTCCTGAGAAGGTCGAGATAAGAAAAAACTTCTTCAGAAGACTGTTCAAGTTCGCGCCCTGTTATCTGGTTAATACTATAGAAAGTGTTGAGAAAGTTCAGGAGACGATTAGAGATATAGTTAGAGGAAAGATCTAGCTGCTCTTCGCTTTAAGAGCTAGGATCGCTTGAGCCAAGTCTCCTCCGCTCTCAATCAAGGCCTTCCTCGCTTCTTCAACCGAGACGGCTGCTTGCTCAGCCACAAGCTTTACATCATCCTCAGAGATCGGTAGAGCTTCCTCAACCTCCTCTTTATGCCCTTCCTCTTTCACAGTACCTCCAGCAACTTGAAACATAGTCTGCCCTTGCATCGTTATCGTCGTTACAGTAGGATCGTCGATTATAATCTGCTTATCCGTCGTCTTTATCACAACTTGCCTCACGTTCGCGATCTCTTTCATATCCATACCCATCTTCTGCATCATTCTCATAGCTTCTCTTCCTGTCGGCACACCTTTGACCGAACGTAAAGCCTTGTACGCCATACCAGAGACCTCTCGAACTGCTGTTTGACTCTCCGAACTGAAAAATCTATCGACGCGCCATTCTCATAGAGCAGTTAATCTGGACACTCGAATGAATCAGAAGCCTCCTAAACCACGCAGAAGATATCGTAACCCTGAGCCTGCAGTGCTGAGAATCGCCCAGAGTGAATAGATTCAAGCAGGAAGGCTGTTGAGGAACTTGCATTAAGATGTGCCAAACTCATTCCTCTAGAAGCCCCCTCCTAACTTTGACAGCAATTCCGTTCTTGAAAGACAGCATCTCTTCACCACTAAGCATAGCGCGACCAACAGCAAGCAGGTGGCCCTTCTGGTCGACCACAATCACTTCGTCTTGAGGCCGAATCTCGTCATCAGCCCTAACGATATGCTTAGCAAAGACGTTTCTACCTTTCTTGATGAAACTGCTTACATCACTCCGCACTACGACAACGGATGGAGGGTTCTTCGCCTTCCTCAAGATACGTCTGGCTCCGGCTAATGATAGACTGAGATATCCATCGGTGGGCCTGAGAGTTGCCAACAGCTCGTTTCTACAGTAGATCAGCTTTATTCTCTTCGTCTTGCCTGAACGAACAACCTCCACGAAATCTGGAAAGAGCACGTCCCCAACGTTTCTTCCAAACTGGAAGTTTGCTACCCCCCTAAGCTTAACGAGATCCTGCCAAGAAGCTTTCTCCTTCAAATGCTTCAACTCACAAGCTATTTTACAATCCTCAAACAATTTAAGCATTGGTCATGTATCTGCTTTATTAATTGCTTCTGCTTAATTGATGTATCTGGATTGTTCATGTCGGCGGCTTTGGATCGTTGGTTGAGCCGTGTTTCTGTTAGGAGTAGGCCCACCTATAAGAGTGCTTTTCTCAGATTCTGTCGGTCCCTGCGGATGGACCCGGATGAGCTTGTCTCTAAGCAGAAGAATGGTTCCGGCGACGGCCGATATGAGCTGCTGGATCGGCTTCAGGAATATGTGAATGCGCTTCCTGGAACTTTGAACTATAAATTGTCAACATATACGGCTGTGAGGAGCTTCTTTCTACATAATCGCTGCGAACTGCCACGGGAACGCTTCAACATTCAAAATGCCAAGGCTTCCATTGTGCCATGTATGACGGTCCCGGATCTCAGGCGCATCGTCTTGGCCGGTGATCTAAGGGACCAGAGCATGATTCTAGCTGGGTTCATGGGTTTCATGGGGATCCGCGAGATCGAGTATATCAATAGGCATTGTTATGGCCAAGTGAAGAAGCAGCTGGACCAGCCGATCATCCGCGTCGACATCCCCAAGCGGAAGAAGAACAACCAGCCCTACTACACATTCATAGGAGGCGATGCCCTAGAAGCCTTGAAGAGATATCTGGCCTCGAGAACTGATAAGGTCGAATGCATCTGGCCCAGCAAACTCGGCAAACCGATGACCAGGATAAGCCACTACAACTCTTTCCAGACGCTCTGCAGAAGAATAGGCCTCATACCCAAGACTCAGGGAAGAGGGACCGGGACCAGATACGGATATCCCGTCCACGAGATGCGAGACCTAGCGAGAAGCGTCTGGCATCAATCAGGCGCCGACAAAGACGTCGCGGAGTTCTTGATGGGCCATATTGTGGACAGAAATAAGTATGATAAGTATGATAAAATCTACACCTTAGACCCGGAATGGGTGAAAGAGGAATACCGGAAAGCCCTCCCATACCTGAACATAATCTCAGCTGGCGCTGCAGCCAAAGAACAGCAAGAAGAACTGCAGGACCTAAGAGAGCAGGTCGCTGAGATACGGGCTCTCATGGCGCAATACAAGCCGGCACCAGAGCCTACGCTGAAAGTGCAGAAATAAGCAAAAGACCTTGCTCCGCAGCCCCAAGTCCATGGACGAAAGCCGAAGCCTCGAAAGAAGCCTCATCTCAGGGTTCCGGCTGAGCAGTAGACTCTGAATGAATTACAGTCGTGGGACCTCTCAACGTACTTTCTCGTCAGTTTCATCTTACTCTCTTATTTATGGAGGACTCATGACAACTCTTATAAGATTCGAAATCCAACAGAAATAGTGCTTCTGGCCAGATACGCTGAAAAACGTTGATAGGAAATGCCAGTAGATAGACGTTTACGACTTTTGAGATTCTTGGACATCGTCAAGAAACCGCTTGATATGAGCACTTTTGACAAGAGGCTGATTCTACAAAAGATAGTTTACCTATCGCAAGAAATGGATGTGCAATTGGGTTACGGCTATGGTTGGTATTCTCATGGCCCGTACTCACCTGACCTTACAAAAAATGCGTTTGAACTCAGCAATCTGGTAGGTTCAATTCCTCTATCAGATGTCTCTTTCGAAAAATCGGCAATTGGAGGTATGAAGAAGTTACTAGCAGAAGTCGATCAATTGCCTGAACGTGAAGAAGGCTATTGGTTGGAGCTTTTGAGTTCGTTGCACTTCATTTTCAAGTACGCCCATCCTAAGATTAGTAGTGAAACAGAAGCCATAGACAGACTAACGAAATCAAAGCCCGGAAAATTTGACGATGAAGACGCTAAACAAGGCTTCAAGATTCTTCATAAGTACAAGTTAGTATAGGACAGTGTTTTTTCTTGAGTGTCCCAAGCGCTCAAGAAAAGCCAAGCAAAACGCTTGATTTCGAAAAACAAGTGTATGACAGCGTTCATGGATATATCGGCATTACTGAAGTCGAACGAGCAATAATCGACACATCGGTTTTCCAAAGACTGCGAAGAATAAGACAGCTTGGTCTTTCGGATTTTGTATATCCCGGTGCAACCCATAGTCGCTTCGCCCATTCGATCGGGTCCATGTTCGTAATGGACAAGATTGCCCACCGCCTAATCGAAGACGAATTTCTGCAAGAAAATGATCTACAAGATCTAAGACTGGCCGCTCTACTCCACGATGTCGGACACTTTCCATTTTCACATCTCGTGGAGAATGTGATGAAAAAGCGACATGGAGATCAAGGCAAGCATGAGAAATTGAGTAGCCACATCATCAAGAAGACTGAAATCAAAGAGAAGATTATGAATGCGGGGTACGATTCAGAAAAAATATCAGCAATTGTTGAGAGAAGGCATGAAAACAAGCTTTTCAGTTATCTCTTGTCTTCAGATCTTGACGTAGATAGGATTGATTACTTGATCCGCGACGCTCATCATACAGGAGTCGCCTATGGTTTCGTTGATGTAGATAGGTTAATCCGAACGATGACTGTAAACAAGAAAACTCGTGCGCAGTTAGCGATTGCACAAAAGGGGAGGCAAGCCATTGAGAACTTTCTCATTGGAAGATATCATATGTATCAGTCTGTATATTATCACAAGACCACCATGGCGTTCGAACTTATGATGGAGAAAATATACGATGGGCTTCTTGAGGAGAAATTTGACGGAGCCCCGGACCTAAAGGATATTCTCAAATTTGACCAGAACGATCTGGCCAAATATGATGACTTCAGCGTCTGGCATCAAATGATAAATTACGACGGCGACTCAGGCTTTCTAAAAGAATTGATAAAGATGCTAACTGAGAGGCAACCCATCAAACTCGTATACCAAGAGCCGTCTCTAGCAATGTCCAAGGAAAAGTCTTCCATTTGGCGTGTGCTGTTGGTGCCGCGCCAGAAAAAGATGCTATCGCAAGACTCTGGGGTGGAAGAAGAATGGATCTTTGTTTCAGAACCCCCACCTGTTGAATTGATCATCAGCGGCGAGAAAGAAACAGCCATCTATGTAGAGAGAGATGGCGACTACTCGCCTTTGGTAGACGACGACACGTCCATTGCTCATCATCTGAAGGATTTTCGCTATTTCACGCCGAGACTATATACGAAAAAGCAATATGTTGAAAACCTGAAAAAGAGCCTCAAAAGTTGCCTCGATCTCAATTCCTCTTAGTTTAAAGAAGATATACTTGACATTTCAAGGCGTTCTATCGAAGTGAGCAGCCTCCAACCATCAATTAATCAAGGAGAAACATAGAGGCTGTGTCCAAACCCGGCATCATATCTTGAAGTCGAAATTCGGTTGAAAGGTACGAGGTGTGGGTTAAGCTCTACTAGTTTTTCCAATAACCAGAATTTCAATTTCATTTCGGTGAAAGGGAGGTATTGCGGATGAGTTTCCGGCGAAGAACGGTGATAAAGATCGCATTGGCAAGTGCGTTAATCATATTGGCCTCGGGGGAGGGGTCTTCTCAGGTTTCGATTTATTGGAAACGGTAGTACAAGCGTATTACTTGAATGGAGATACCTCTACCTCTATCCTTCTCAAGAATCTTGTTTGTTTGTCTGTTTGTTTGCCTACAAGATGGCTGAGATATGGCTACTAGATAGATGATTGAGACTCAATATATTGATATCAATATATTGACATGCTAATTCAGAATGCCTGTTCTATTCTATGCGCAGCTGGGACTTTGACTTTCCTATGGTCCAAGATGTGCCGTATGATCATGCGGTCCCCATGGCTGGCCTTCCAAGGATGAGTATACAGCTGCAGGAGCTCCTGGTCGGTCATATGCTGGTAGTCTGGCATAGGTTTCTCTGGCGCCGGGACCTCAGTCGTCTCTTGGGATCTTTCCGAGAACCGCTCCATGGTCCACTGAGGATTGCCAGGCTCATGGATCCGCACATAGTTTGAGATGAAGCCCAGGATCTTCTCGCTCATGGAGGTCCCTTCACGTTGACAGATCTTTTGGAAGGTCTCGAGAGTCGGGACCAAGCCATCGGGACAATAGAACCCTCGGAATCTGCTCTTTGCCAAGGAGACTTTCTCTGGAGGGATCTGCCAGCCCATGGGTTATGCCTCTGGACACTCAGGCCCAGGTTTACCCTGGACCTTTCCCTCAAGTTCCTGCTTCCATTTCTCCAGGAGCCGCTGCTTGGCTTCAGGAGGCAATTCGCTGATAAGTTCTTGATTGAGTTTCTCGTACAGGTTCTCTTCAGATTCGTCTTTCTCTTCGTTTTCCGACTCGTCCCAGTTGCTGTCTATAACTTCTGCCGTCCAAGCGTGAATCCTATCCTCCAGCGTTCGCAGTCTTAAAGCTAGAAACCTTGCTGTCATGTTGAGTGTGCGTTCAGTCATGGGGAGGCTCATGAGCTTCCTAAGAATCTCGTTAACGAGATTGTAGGTTTTCCAGAACTCGTCAAATTCACTGAAGTACTTTTCGTCTTCACCGAAACCAATCAAATCTTCAACGTCAACTTGATTAACGAGATAGTGGAGGCGATGGCGATAGTAGGCCCCTTGACTGACATGATATTTCTGAAGGGCCTTCCTCCAGGACTTCGGGTCCTCATACGTCTTCTCGATCTCAATCCGCTTCACGTGAAAACAGATGCTGCACGTCTTCACTTTCAGATTCTCCCTTTCATTACCATTATTACCGCTTTTTGATTGCGTGGGGGAGCGTTCCAATTTATTGGAGGCTTTCCGAGGCATGCTGAGGGCCCTCATCCTCTGGATGCAGAACCAAGTAGATCTTGTCCAAGAGTTCTAGGAGCTTCCTTGCTTTCGGCTGATCCTCTTGGCAGAAGTCTTTCAACTCTGGATTCAATTCTCTCACGCTACTGTCGATCTCTACGGAGTCGGCTTTCCCTTCTCGTACTTGCGATGTAGGCCAGGTACTCTTTCGCTAGTTGTTGAATCCTCGGGTCTTGGAATGCCTTCTTGACTTTTTCTTCAAGAATCTGCTCTTCGATTTTCTGAAATTTCTCCTCGAGCGTCGGTTCTCCGAGTTCTAGGCTTATCGAGTCATGAAGTTCAACAAGTTCTTGCCACGACATATTCTTGGGGTCTTTCGAGCTCAACTAGCTGGGTCCCCCCTTCTCCCCTATCAGCCTTCTGACGATTTGATCGTAGGTCTCGCCCTTCTTGCCGAGAGATTTCAGCCGCTCAACAACTTCAATCGTCAAAGCGATAGTCGTGGTTTCTTTGCTCATATTTTCTTGGTTCTCCTAGTCCAATATACTAACCATACTGGATCACAACCGTTATAAAGGCTGCGGTGGATTAAGTTCAGTATCGAGTGTTGAAGTGAGTAAAATGGAAAAAGAGTGGGGAGCCCTTTCCGACGAAAAGATAGGTTTGATCGTTAGGGCGTTGGCAGCGCCCAAGGATTGGACCTCTCTCTGGAAAGCTGTCAAACAGACGATTGGTTCGAGGACGACGCTGAACGTCTACCTGCAGCGTCTCCAAGAGAGGGGGACCATTATTCGCTCTGTTGACGAGAAGAGAAGAGTAACATATATGCTGGCGGATCCACGTCAACAAGCACTAGCAGAGAAATCGAAATCTATTGAGATGGAAGGTACGGAGTGGCCTCAAGCCCTCAAAGGCCTAAAGGACCAGATCATCGATGCCTTCACAAAGATGGATAAGAACATGCTTTTCTATCCAGATCAAGAGACGTTCGTTTCAATTCCAGACGAGGCAGTAATGATATTCAAGCGTGAACCCCTCACAAAATTCATGAAACCAACCTGGCAACAAGCTAGATCGACTGTCTACTTTGAAGCTCTCTCAATTCCATATTTCTACTATATCCTCGTGGACACATACCTGGACGCCCTGATGGCAAAGGACGAGGAAATTGCCAGCATAGAATGGAATGAAGAGTTCGTCTCAATAATCTTCGAGATCCGAAAGAGATTCCATTACATCTTTGGTCTTCCCATAAGGGCTGGCCTGCTCAAGGAGGAGCACGTTAGAGAAGCTATCTACGAGTGGATCCACGAATATAGAACAAGAACCAAGTATGGAGAGCCCTTCCGCTACTCGAAGTTCGATCCTACAAAATTCAAAAGACATCCATGGGAGAAGCGAATGCCAAAGGGTAGGCCTCATCGGAAGATCTCGCGGAAAAAACCCGTCCACTTCATTTAGAAGAAGCTAGAGATCATGGGACCTGGTGAGAAATAGGGGTTTTCACGAGAGCCCTATAGAGGGCCCTCTAGTCATCGAGGTTTATGGTGTTTATTTTATCCTGGAAGTTTCTAGTTGCGTCTTTGATGAGAGAAGCTATGGCGTCTGGCGCAACGTGGAAGAAGAGGGACCGAGAGCCGTAAGGAAGAAAGAAACATTGATTTTGCAATGGACAGCCAGCCGACGGAGAACTATAGAAACGCTTACCTAGAAGTCAGCGCATGTTGCCCTTTGTGATAAGCTAGTTGTCCGGCAACGCAGATCGGCCCGCCTCAGCACGGAAGGCAGGCGAAGTCATTCTTCGCATTGCGAATCCTGGTCGTTACTCACCTATCGAAGCCGCTAAGATTCTCCAGCACTTTTCGGAGTCTCTTCACAAAGACCTCATTGACCTCTGCTCGCGAATCAACCGGACCGACCTACTATTGATCGTGTACTCGCTTCTTGAAAGAGCAGTCTTCCTGTCAAGTCCTCTGGGATTGACCGAACTAATTAGAGGGCTTCCGTCTCACCAAATCGGAAGGCCGACTTCTGTCGCCAACGAAATGGCTGTGGCCGCCATCTATCTGACCGAAATGGTTGCGGTCTACGGAGGTCGGAACGGTCGAACTTGCAGCGGCGAAGAGGTCAAGCGTTTGTTAGAGAACGCAAGGCAAATTGTGGTTTCGAGGAAAGCCTCGGAAGCTTTCTCGCTTCAACTTCTGCATGGAGAACTCACAATTGATGCGAGTGGGAATATTCATCTACCTCAAGAAGGCCCTCCCAAGCTTCCGAGAATCTTCGTGCAGCTTGAATATGAGAAAAGAGCTCCGTCTCCGTCCTTTCACGGCTTGGTCTTCCCCGATGGTGAGGAGTTTAAGTCGAAACATGGTTATTCCATCGATGAACTCATTAGATTCATGAAGAGTTTCTTCGCACTAGTTTCCCCACATTTTCAGAGTATAGCTCGACCGAGGAGAATACTAGTCAACAAGCTTCGGAAAAAGAGTAACCTAAGTAAGAAAGTTGTGGACATAATAATCGCTGACTACGAGACATCACCTCAGAAAATAGCCCCAGGCGGAACTGTGGAGTATTGGAAGAACGTCGGCCGCATTGGAAGCCTCAGCCGCAACCCATTCTTAACCGTTCCGGAGGGACTTACGTTTGTTGGACCATTTATGTTGGCACGGACCATCCCCATCAAATTGACAGAAGAAGTTTTTCTCTCACGACTAGGACCACGAACAGAGAAGATAAGGCAGAAACATTCCCTCGTTTTCGAAACAGACGTACGGGCTATCGCAACGAAGGCAGGTTTTCAGGCGGTTGAGATACCCGAATCGGAATGCCCTGCAGGACAAATTGATTGCGTCGCAATTCATAGAAATAAACCGCTTTGCGTCGTCATCGAATGCAAGACCTCGGCATTCGTGCCGGACTTCCGCTATTATCTTCCCAAGAGCGACGTCCTTAGAGAATGGGAAACAAAGCTAGAGAAAAAGCTAGTCTGGGTGAAGGCGAACCTTAGCATACTTGAGCTTACGCTTCGCGGCGTAGCTTCAAGCACTAGACAGCAAGTCATCGGCCTAATCGCGACGGAGCGCCCGTTCCTTGCTCAAGGCTCTTCGAGGTACGACATTGTAACCATATACGAACTTGAAGGCTACTTGGAAACAATCCAGCAGGTACATCCTGCGACCTCAGAGGACCGGGAGTAAGCGCAGACGAGAGCTCTAAGCATCGCAATCAAGGAGTTCATCAAGAAGGAGCTCTCTCAGACTTAAGAGTCACACGACCTGATAATTGTGATTAGTGAGCCCATTGACCATAATAACCTGTAAGTCTTGCGGTCACAAGTTAGCACCCGAGGACAAACGATGCCCAGCGTGTGGCAGCGGCGATCGAGAGATCTTGGTCGCCGACCAAGGTAGAGGAATGGAAATGACCGGCCTTAAGGAGAAGGCTCAAGGAGAGCCAGATTACTGGCGTTACACAAAGTCAGGCGAGAAAATCTCCGGGAGCACCAGCCGTCCCGCCAGAGAACACCTGGTGATCGACAGGAAGAGGGATCACAAATACCATCATGTAGAAGAACAGGATGAATCAGGCCAGTGGGTGACCGTGCATCACGAGGATGGTGCCTTAGACCCCAAGCTCGAACAAGCCGGGAAACGCGAAGAGCGCCGGGTCGGAGACCCTGCTAGTTCTTGAGTCCAGTAAATTCGTACACGTAAGTATCGCAAGATGGTGCGGCCGCCGGGACTCACTATCTCGCATACGTGTCAAATGCAAAACAATATCTGATTGCCACACAATCTTCAAATCTGGAGGGCCTTACGGCATGAGGCATTGGCTGTGACAAGGCAGAGAAGACACACGATCTATCTTCTGATCGCTGTCCTGGTTGCGCTGACCTCAACAGCAACAACACACGCACAAGTTGTCAAATATTCGCTACAAGTTGGTGCTTGGGGGGATGATGCTTCGAGAGGCAACAGGGGAGTCCGAGTCGAAATTCTTACTCATATCTATAGCGCTAAAGTCTCTGATTTCGACTATTTCTGGGTGGGAGATAACTTAGATGATGGAGCCTTCATTCAATTCGGCTACTGCTACGAACCAGGATACTACTGCCTAAAGGGCGAATGGCTTGGAGGCAAGTTCACCTGCTTAGGCGGTTCTGACAAGCTTGGAACCACAGACGCACGTTGGCAATGGCAATATTGGCCTAATGTCTTGGCGAATGATTTCTACTATGAAATCGGTCCGGCAAATTCGGCAGGACAAAACGGAACCTGGCATACCTATTCTATCGTCCCCAACTCAGCAAATGGCTGGAGTTTTCTGCTGGATGGTCAGCAAGTGGCGAGCCTAGCCTTTCAATGCAAAGTATCTAGAGATCCTGCGTACTTCGTTGCGGAGAAAGCTACCAACTCATCTGCCCTGGGGATACTAGGCCCTGTAGAGTTCCGCAATCTCGCTTATCTCAAGGAAGACGGCTGGCATACGGTGGACTCACTGTCCGTCATTAGAGCTTGTGGTGCTAGAACTGATTGTAGCATCGATAATCCCTACGGAGTATCCCTAGAGGGGCCGTCGTACGTTGCTGCGGGTTCAGGGCTAGAGAAACGAGAAAATGGGGAATTTCTTTGGACTAGTAGTTATGTGACCTTGGATCTGAGAGTTCATTCAGGTACACAAGTTCGTGTGACATCGGTTACGGGTTCTCAGGTACTTGACCGCGACGCACTTGTCAAACTGCCAAAGGGCATGTTCGTCCAAGTTTCGTTACTAAACCATCGCGCCCCGACTGAGGGTACCCTCAGAGTGCTTGGATTGGAGGATGAATTTCAGAGGTGGATTGGGGATGCAAACTCAAGTGATACCACTGTCAACATGCTCATGGACGGGAACAAACGTCTTGAAGCGGCTTGGATCACTGACTATACTGTTCCGTTAGAACTAGGTTCGGTTTTACTTCTGCTCGTCGTCGTTGTGGTGGTCGTATGGTTTGTTGTCAGAAGGCTGAGTCTCGGAAGGAACGAGACTCATTTTGTCTTCAGTAGAACCCATGTGGTCTCTAACAATATAGGTATTGACGATGCTATTGGGATATGATTTGATAAGCTAGAGAACCGATTGTATTCCATGGTTAGGGTATTTGTGTAGTTTGGAGAGATCCCGAAAACTTTTCGTTCAATACCCAAACCTCAGGACCAGCACTAGAAAATTCGATCCATGCATAATGCAGAATATACGGCTGGATAGCTGCCGCAACTGTAAGGTTTTCGTGACGAGCGACAGATTTCTCGGAGAGAACAGACAAATGAAACTCGTGGGCAGTCTAAGGAGATTCCCTTATGTAATAATAATGGATACAGCCGGATGTAACTTGAGATGCTGGTTCTGTTATTCCCATCACTTCTGGACACCTGAGAAAAATTGCGATCCAGCGTTCTTGTCGGCGGACGATGTGATTCATCAATTGAGATGTAAAATCAACAAAGTATGCGAAGCCAAAGATCAAATGGATAATAAACCTTTTACCAGCATAAGGATCTCAGGTGGGGAGCCGATATTTGCTGACCGCCACACTCTTGAACCCTACAATAGCGTTAGAAACACAGATTATGGGCTTGGAATAAATTTCTAGCTGAATTTCCTTGAAAGACTGAATTCTCTTTCAAACGAAAGATGAGCAGATCTTGGCCTCACCGATCAAGAAGTATACACTCTTTGAGAAGATCAATGTGGATACTAGCGGAGAGGTAAGGTTTGAAGGGGGCGTATGTATGTCTCGCGTATCGCTCCATCACGTAGATATCCGGCGGTTTAGCTTTTTCGATGTTAGGTGGGGTCGCTTGAGAGGTCGAGCTTCAATTATGGAGCATGGAATCTTGGAAGAACGAAAGAGAAGTTCGAAGAATGCGGAGATGATTCTTCCTGACATGACGCCCGAACATGTTCAGCAGATCTATGTTAGGCTTAGGAGAAACTTGGAGCGTAGTGCAGGCCGTTATCCAGAGGCAGGTGATTTCTTCATCAATGAAAAGAAGATGCGAGAACTGATCCTCCAAGAAGGACGTACGTGGCCGCGTGCTGGGAACCTGCCTGAATGGCTCATCTTAAAGGTCTATGGATGGCTCGCTCTCTACGGTGAAAGCATCATGCGTCCAGTGTTCTGGAGCGTAGTTACAATAGTCGTGCTCGCGGCGCTCAGAATGGTTTCTCTGAATCTTCAAACGATAGATGTGAGACGCTTTCTTGACTTCCTGATGGAGAGCGTGATGGTCTTCTTCCAGATGCGCTCTGAACCAGGCCTTGATGGTCTGGAAAGATTGATTAGCGTCCCGATCCTAGGAAGCCTATTCATAGTGTTGAAACGGGAATTCGAGAGAAGATAGACTACGATAGCTTGCTATGGATCTAGTTATCGGGTGTGGTTTGCATGAAATTAACCGAGGATGAATTAAGCTCAGGTGTTAGGCTTTCTGATGAGAACTCTAGGAGGCTTCTTGCCGACTCTAAGATTCTTCTCGAAAGCAAGAGTTATGGTCACTCTGTAGCTTCAGCCATCCTAGCCCTAGAGGAATACGCTAAGAAGATCATTCTGGTTGCCGTAGAGCTTGGATTCACAGAAGTGGATGCTGAACTGAGAAAGATCCTGTTTAGGGATCACGGTGGCAAGATATGGATGTCACTCCAAGCCTTAGCTCACGCCAAAGGCTTTGAGACCACACCGGAAATCTTGGAATATCTAAGATGGGCTACCTCGAGACTTCAGTCTCTCAAAGAAAGAGGACTCTACGTGGACTACTTCAAAGGCGGATGGCATTCGCCACTCGACCAAGACATGGAACAGAGAGCGGCATCATTCATATCGGAGACCGAGGGATTACTCCAAGCCTTAAAAAAATGGTCTGATGACTTGCTGAAACTGGAAGCAAAGAAGCTCTAGCCGTTAATTCGGCCAATGCAACAAAGCTCGTAAGATCTTCCCTGCTTTCTATAGTATCTGCACCGTGAGAGATCAAACCTGAAAAAAGAAACTAATCGGCATCGCAAAAACTCTACTTAACCCTAAATATCCTGTGGAGCAAGAATAGTCTCAGACTAAAGTGGAAGTTTGCATTACGAGTGGGTAGCTCATGAGTTCGAGACATAGGCGCATAGCCTTGTACGATAGTGCGGAAGAGACAGTGGTCTTTGGCGCTAATGGATTCAGGATCTTTCCATTTTACATTGATCATGAAGGTAAGACTAATCATCGTGTCTATGGTAGTTTCTCGGTCTCCCAGCCAAGGGACCAAAGAATCTTGGATATACAACTCCTAGTCCTCGACGAACCAACCCTTATCGAGTGGCTCAAAGATCGGGGCATCCAGTTCAACCAGTTCATTGCGCCGAAACGATTTGTTGTCGACAGTGGAAAAAGGCCTGATGGTCGCTGGGAATTTGAACCCGTTAGCGGTCACTTTTTCTTGGTTCTAGATAACCGTCATTCATCCATGACGCCAAAGACTGTCAAATTCACAGTTTGGGAAGAGTGGGATGAAATCATAACTGGTCTAGATGTTGTGGTCACAGTCCCGCCGACCGACCGAGCACTACATGACGAAACTATTCGCTTGATCAAGAACTCTCGAAAGAATCTGCTCATCATGACTCCATATATTGACATGGAAGTCCTGAATGAAATATTAGCGAAGATCAGTTCAGGAGTGCCAGTGAGCATTATTACTCGGGAGAAAGGCGAGTTCATCGGCAAAGATAAGAAGGCGGCGTTCGAACACCTCCACTCACGGCTAGGACCCAATCACAGGGTGAACAATCTAATTCACGCAAGAATGATTGTTAGAGACCAAGAAGAGGTGCTAGTCTCCTCGGCCGATCTGTCACATGATAGTTTGGTCGGCCAGTTCAACTGCGGACTCGTATGCTCAGATCCCAAGATCATAAAGAAAGCCGCAGATTTTTGCAATCTTACATGGACAAAATCCCATGAAGTCAAGTAGCTCCAGGAATGATTTAGAGGCGTCATAATTGACCGAAAGATGGTTTGTATCGCATATTTTCTTGAAATCTGAAGCATATAGAAATAGGGACAGTGTCCTTCTTGATGCTGTTAAAGCTGCTGTTGAGGCATTAGAGACTGAAAGACTTATCCAAACATTTCATTTCTTATTCGAGCCCAACTTCGAGATATTGTTCAGAGTTCGTCTAAATGAAGATGCAAATATGGAAAGAGTTAAGCAGATTGTAACGGACAAATTGAGATACATAGAAAATCTTTGTAGTCGAATAGTTCCTGACGAAAATTATCACGGAGAAGGAGACCCTCAAGCGACGTGGAGTTTTGGATCTGAAGGATGGGTGCATGCGCAAAGTTTCCTAGAGTATGGTAGTAGAATCACTCTTCTGATGAGAGAAGTAGGAATGGGACGTAAGCCTATACAGTCAGGGCGACTGGATTCGCAATTCAATACAGGCAAGTTAGTGCATTGTTTTCTCAATCAAGCTGGATTAAATACGGTAGAGGAAGCCGAGTTTCACAACAATATGTTTTTCGAAAGAATGTTGAAAGCATGGGGCTATTTCGATGCTCTTGAAAGAATAAAGAAAATAGAAGATCTGATAGGTAAACAAGAAACTAAGAAGGATGAGTAGATATCTCTTAAGAAAGACTTGTAACGAAGGAGTAGCATTGATGGAAGCTTGAATTGCACTGAATACTTTTCCCCAACGTTCATAGCAACTTTTGCAGCCACGCTGTCAGGTGTGCTGCTAGCATTCATTCTCGCCAGACTTTGGGACTTCTACGTGGAGCGACGATCAGCATCGAAGTATCTTCAAAATATCCGAAAAGAACTGCTTGAATGTGTCAGCCTATTGGAGCCGAGGGAGGGCAATTTGTTGCCTATGGACAATTGGGATTCGCTTGTTTCCTCTGGGCAATTAAAGCTTCTGAAACATGAAATTGTGACTGAACTTGCCGGTGTCTATTCTCGCATCAAGAACAGCAATTACGAGGCTCAAGTCTGTCGCCATGCCGTCGAAGACATGCATCGAACGCCGACCGTAACCTTGCAGCAACATTGGCAAAAATTGAGTGATGCACTACGTGAACGTGAAGATGCGCTAAGAAAAGATCTTCAATCAATCCTGAACAGACCTTGGTGGCCCAACTAAGCCGAGTAGATGCATGTACATCCCGCATGTTTGGAGCATAGCTCAGAGAACATCACAGTCACGTTGAACTACGCAGTCTAACGTTTCTAAAACGCTTTTGCAAAGCTGTATCCAAATCTGGATATGAGTATGTCTTTCGTGATTTGATCGAGCTCAGGTACTGTTCACGCTTCTAGAAGGCGTCTGTTAGCGCGTTCGACTGCACGGATAACCGTGACCTGATAAAGGCCCCAATATACGTGAAGCAACAGGAAGAAAACAGCGACAGGCGAAGAAAGGAGGTACAGCCAATTATTGGAATCGTACAAATAGCCCGACAGAACAAAAGCCAAAGCTGCCAAAGGTCCAACGAATAGTGACCGGGAGACATTAGTCTCGGACCGACAAGACACTTTGTTTCAATAGCTCAAGTGATGAATAGACACTAATTACCTCGTATAGCTGTATTCGTTGTTCTTTGGAGAGAGATTGCAAATCGCTAGGCAATTTACGAGTAACCGTAAGAAGCTCTTGGTCTACGATCGTCCGCTCTTTCTCATTCACAAGACTATAGGTCGCGCTTTCTAGATTCGAAGAAGATCTGTAGGGACCGGAGGCAGTCCCAACAATCAACGCGCCAATAACCCCTGCTATGGCTAATCCTGCAGTAAGGAAGTCTCCCAAGACAATCCACACGGTAGTCTTTCTTTTCATGGGGTTAAGGCTTGCGGTTGATGGTACAGAGGATAGGAGTACAATCATACAGTTCACGGATGCAAAGTTGGAGAATACTGCAAACGTCAAGCAGCGTGAGTGATTGACTGAAACTAGTCTAGTCAGGGCGTAGATTCGGGATAAGTCCATCTTCAGAAATCGCGTCTCTTTTGAAATTTCTTTTTGGAGGAGATTAAGAAAAAGCTCGCCGAGGGATACAGATCAAGAAATATGGTGAAGATTGCTCATCGTTAAGAAGAGTCGTGGTAACAGGCTACTGAGAGTTTGGGCTGCTGCTTCTTAAAAGTTGAGATCAAAAACTTATTGACTGTCTCTAACTCAAATCATTCATGGCAGTCTAAACATCGGCAGTCCGAGGGCAAGAGGAGCGTACTTGATCAGGTTCTGCGATAGGTGCGGTACGTACATACCCCGAAAACAAGACCACTGCCCGAGATGCGAAGCTGCCAAACCAAGGCTGCAGAACAAACAGTTATCTCCCGAGGAGTTGACGCTTCGGGATGTACTTGAATGCTTTCCGAGCAGCCCACTGAGACCCTACCAAGAAAAGATCCTAGAAAATATTGTCGAGGCATTCAACTCCGGAAAGAGATGTGTCATCCTTGCAGCCCCTACAGATTTCGGCAAGTCCTATGTGAACGCCTCTTTCACCTCCGTTACGAGATCATTCTACGCAACTCCACAACTCGCACTCATTGACCAAATGCTCAGGGACCCCGCGCTGGTTGATAGATTCGTGGAGATGAAGGGGCGAAGAAACTACCGATGCTATCGCGATCATCGACGAGAGGTCCATGTCGGGAAATGCGTAACTGAAGGCTATGAATGCGAAGAGCGCTTCCATCTATGCCCCTATTGGGCGCAGAAGATGAAAGCCTTCAGAGCCCCAAGCGTGCTACTCAGCTTCGCCTACCTTGCAGCTGAAGGCCAAACTGAAGGCAACAACGAAACATATCTTGGAACGCGAAGTCTACTGGTGCTTGACGAGGCCCACAACATCGAAGAGGAATGCCTCAACCACGTATCCGTGAACGTAACACCCTTTACGATCCCACATGAGGTGTACAATCAGCTACTCCCGCAGCTGCGCAAAGTGAAAACCGAGAAACAGCGTGACGAGCTCCTAAAGACAATCGAGGAGCACGTGGAACAGTTCCTTGAGCAGTCTCGGAAAGTCGCAGAAACTGGCGAGCTATCTGTCACGCAGGCAGAAGAGAAAGAAAGGATTGAACGATACCTCCAAAGCTACCGCCTCTACAAGTCATCTAGATCTGAGTGGGTTTGGCAGATCAAGAATGACCAGCTCCTCATGCAGCCAGTCTTTGCGAGGGAGTTTATGAAAGAACTGATCTGGAAACGCGCCGGACACTACATCATCTCATCTGCAACGATCCTCGATCCGAAGAGGTTCATTGAACTGACCGGACTGCTGTATGTCCTCAGAGAGGATGAGATCTGCGTTATTCCTCAAGTGCCAAGCACTTTCCCAGTAGAAAACCGCCCAGTGATCGATTCAACGGTGGGTCCGCTCTCAAAGGAAAAATGGGAAGAGAACATGCAGAAAGCTATCCGCGCCGTCGAAGACATTCTAAGAAAGGAAATCGGGAACGTGGCAATACACTGCCACAGCTACCAGCACCAGAAAGCATTAGTTGATGGCATCTCAGAGGACATTAAACCACGATTGATTGTTCACACGAGAAAAGATCGCGAACAAAGGCTCAGAGAATGGATGCAATCACGTGGCAAGGTATTTGTGTCAGTTGCCTTCAGCGAAGGGCAAGATTGGAAATACGACATATGCGACGCACAGATTTTACTCAAAGTCCCGTTTCCAGACATAGGCGACATGCGTGTAAGGAGACGATTGGAATTAGGCTACCAACAATGTATGACAATCAAGCAATGCTGGAGGTCATTCAAGCCTACGGTCGCGCCGTCAGGGCAGAGAACGATAAAGCAAGATTCTACGTTGTGGACGGAAGCTTCCCAAGACTAGTCGGAAAGTGTTGGTCCTTCATACCTGACTGGTTCAGAGAGGCTCTGCCAACGTCCCTTGTTAAAAGCCGTCAGATCTCAGCGGAAGAAAGACAGCCTTAGAAACTTACTTTCATCGGAAGTTTCGTTGACAATCAGATCTTACGGAGAGGTCAATTAATCAAGAAGAAACACAGACCATTTAAGCATCGATCAATCCAGTGAGTCAAGGGAGCTGCAAACGAAGTTGAACTGCGAAGTATGTGGGCAGCGAATTCTGGGTAAATCAATGAGGGTCATAATAGAAGGAGCAAGGCTTCTAGTATGCATTGACTGCGGTAAACTCGGCAAAGAGACATGGGAGCCACCGAGGCCGCGGAGCGTTATAGCTAGAATGGTTAAGCCAAAACCGAAACCGCAAGATCTGCCTAGAGAAGTCGCTGAATACGAGCTGCCTGAAGACTTTGCAAAAAGGGTAAGGGCTTCTCGAGAGAAACTAAGTTTAACGCAAGAAGAGTTGGCGAAGCGCGTCAAGGAAAGGCTTTCCATCATACAGAAGATAGAGTCTGGAAAAGTTATTCCAGACATGAAACTGTCACGGGTCCTAGAGCATGTCCTCAGAGTTAAATTGTTGGTGCCGAGAAAAGAACCGACAGGATTTGAAGGCCAAGCTATAACTCCCCCCGAACTTACACTTGGAGACTTGGTTCAGTTCAAACAGAAGAGCGACAAGGAAAAACGACAGCTGTAACCCAACTTCTGTCAGATCAACACGTTGTGAAGAAGAGCATTAGAAAGATGCCTAAAATAACTGTACTAAGACTCGGCCACAGATTCGAAAGAGATGCAAGACTCACATCGCATGTAGCATTAGCTGCAAGAGCTCTTGGCGCAGATGAAATCGTGATAGCAGATGTGATAGATGAGAGACTCAAGAAGACGGTAGACGAGATTTCGATAAATTGGGGCGGACGCTTTGAGGTGAAGATGGGAATCCCATGGAGAGAATTTGTAAAAGATTGGCAAAGCAAGGGAGGAGAAGTGATTCACCTCACTATGTACGGTCAACCTTTGTCCGGAGCAATTAACAACATTAGACGATCGATCAAAGACAAGTTGATTGTTATTGGAGCAACAAAGGTTCCAGGCGAGATATACCGAATAGCTGACTATAATCTCGCAGTCTCTTCTCAACCACACTCTGAATGCAGCGCACTCGCCATATTTCTACACGAACTCTTTCAAGGAAGAGAACTTGAAAAGAAGTTCTCTGGAGCAAAGATCAAAGTCGTACCTCAAGAGAAAGAAAAGCGCATCGTAAGGCTTCGTTAAGATCGCGCCCTCTGAGAATGTCGGTAGCTCATTTGACAAGTCGTATCACATCGATTCTCTTCACGCTATCTCCATCCACGAAGAACCTTACACCTTCACACTCAAGAAGTTCTCCACCCAAGACATTGAGTGAGAAATCTTTTCCGAGGGCCAGTATCGCAGCTGGTTCAATGGCACCTCCGTGAGACACCACTAAAGCCCGCCCGTCATCGGGAAGTTCTTTACATATCCGCTTTACGGCTTCGATCAGCTCCCTCCCTTTCTCCTCCAGAATCGGATGAAGTTCTCTCATTTCGAAAAAAGCCTCGAGAAGGGTCAGTTTCTGATTTTCAACGATCTTCTTTGCTCTATCTTCGAAAGGTCTAATCTTCTCTCCTGGAAGCGGTCCTAACCGCTCATCAACCTCAAAGATGGTATATCCAAATTCTTCAAGGGTCTGTATCGCTCTCTTCTTCGGGCTTGTATAACAGTACATGTATTTGCCTTCTAGCGTACTACCGGCCTTTCTAGCAAGTTGCCTCCCTTCTTCACTTAGAGTGTCGTCGCTGCCTCTAATACTGTGTCTTCTGATTTCAACTACTTTCATTGCAAGCCCTTGCAGAATCATCTCTTTCGGCAAAGATTAATTTGTCGACAGCTATCTGTAATATTGTTATTGGATGTGTTGAGGGCTCTGAGGTTGTCTTTCCTCGATGAAGAGTTCATCAAAGTTGCTAGCTTGTTCGGAGGGGAAGACGCAGTAAAAGTCGTCAAGGTTTTGGCGAAGATAAAGGAATCCACCGACGACGTCATAGCTACAGAGTCGGGCGTCAGATTAAATACTGTCAGAAAGATCTTGTACAAACTCTATGATCACGCTCTCGTGTCGGCAACTAGAATTCGCGATGATAAAACTGGCTGGTACATATTTTATTGGAAACTTCAACCAGACCAGCTCGATGCTTTCATTAGAAGTCGGAAGAGACGAACCCTCGAGAAGCTTAAGTCGAGATTGGAATACGAGCGCGCTCACAGCTTCTTCATCTGCAAGAAATGTCCTGTTGTTCGAATCACATTTGAAGAAGCGATGGAATCCGCTTTCAAATGTCCGAAGTGCGGAGGCCAACTTACAGGCATAGACAATAGTATGATCATAGAATACCTCTCGGATCTTATCTCGAAGCTTGAAAGAGAGCTAGTTGAATGACACTTCTAACAAGGACTAGTGCGATCAGATTCCTGAGTAGGATCGGGTGCTCGAAGAGCGTGGTAGACCATTGCATCGTCGTCTCCAATCTGGCCGTGGCAATAGCGAAGGCTTGCGAACGGAGAGGAATTCCTGTCGACGTCAAACTGGTAGAGGTAGCTTCGTTGCTGCACGATGCTGGAAGATCTGTAACGCATGATGTTAGACATGGCGTAATAGGTGGCGCCTTAGCGAGAGCAAACGGCTTTGACGAGAGAATTGTGCGTATAATCGAGACTCATGTTGGCGCAGGGATTCCAGCAGGTGAAGCTGAAAAGATCGGGTTACCTAAGAGAGATTTCATACCTGAAACGATCGAGGAAAAGATCGTTGCCTACGCGGATAAGCTTATGAAAGGGAAAAAAAGAATAGAAGTAGATGAGGTTCTTGAGGAATTCTCCAAAACGCTTGGAGCTAACCACCCAGCATTGAATAGATTCAGAAACCTCCACAGGGAAATCTCCACTCTAACCGACAGTGATCGACTTGGAAGTAGTGATTCTGGAAAAGCTACGGAGAGGTGACCTCCCCAGAGGGCTACGCTATCTAAACGACCTGCTCAAAGATGTTGCTTCGGGACTTCATGTAAGACATAGAATCGTCGGACTGATAGAAAGAGGATTAATCAAACTCGAAATTGGTGGAGACGATGAAGAGGCTTTCCGTGAGATTATTCACCGCAGGTTTGGAATAGCTCCAGTAGACTTATCGAATCTGGAGCCTGGTGGCATCTGTAGAGGTTTCATTATAGATTCCGGAAAGGTCGGCTATGGCTTGTACGTCGATATTGGGATATTGACGCCGAAGCCAATAGACGGTCTCTACCCTTTACATTCAATTCGAGCCCAATTGGCTGAAGGACGGCAGCTACCAATAAGACAGATCATAAACATGTATCACTTCTACGATGATTTCCCCCTAGAAGTAAGAATTGCGAAACTGAAAGAAGGAAAGATAGAGGTAGAACTCTCAGATAGGCAACGCGAATCGATAACTGAATGGAGCACGCTCCCTTTCGATAGAGTGATCATCTATCATGCCCTTCCTGACGATCTACAATCTGCAATAAGATCATCAAGTGTAGAGAGAGACTTGGCTAGAGTTGAGAACTTGAGTTTGACGACGCATCTATTGACGTGCAAGATTGGAACAGAAGCCCCAGGAATTGTTGCGAAACTGGGATTGCATTTGAAGGGAAGTAGACTCTTCAGTTTTAGACCTGAAAGATGGGCACGCGGCTAACTGTCAATTGGCTTCCATTATCTCTTTCGATGATGTCAGGAAGATTCTCTCACCGAGATGTTGAATTGGACTCACTTTCCCAATTCTAATCAACCTTCGGAGATTCAAGCTACAACGCTTATGAAAGTCTTACGCTCTTGATTTATCCAAGTGATGCTTGATTCACGACAAGCAATCAATCTGGAAGAACTGAAGATTGCGACAACGTACAGCGTTGAAAGGCGACTACAAGGTTCCCGGAGGAAAGATGATTAGAGTAACCGTTGATGAGAAGGACAATAGAATACAGAGGATAGCGATCACTGGAGACTTCTTCTTCTACCCTGAGGAAGTTTTTCCACAATTTGAGCAAGCGTTGATAGGCGTCAAGGCTGATGAAGAAGCGATTAGAGAGGCAGTCAACTTGGCGTACAAGAAGCTGGGGGTGGTCTCCGTGGGTGTTGAACCGAGAGATTTCGTAGCGGCCATAATGCAGACATTAAGAGGTAGATCAGATGCCTGAAGAAGCTTGGAGAGCCTTGGATGTGGAATACAATGACCCATACATGAACCTCGCGGTTGAAGAAGCTATCCCTAAGAAAGTTGGAGAAGGTAAAGTTCCCAATACTGTCCGCTTCTGGAGAAACTTGAACGCGGTAGTCATAGGATATTTTCAAAGCGCCAAGCTCGAAGTCAACTCCGAAGCATGTAGGAACCTTGGCACAACCATCTCAAGAAGATTCACAGGTGGAGGAGCGGTCTATCAAGACCACGGAAATCTAAACTATGCAATATCTATTCGCAAAGGACACAGATTGATTCCTGAAGATCTGTTGGGGACCTTCAAAATCCTTTCATTAGGCGCAGTTGAAGGGCTGCGAATGCTAGGATTGAATGCGGAGTTCAAACCGCTTAGCGATATCCAGATTAACGGTCGAAAAGTCTCCGGAGCTGCCGGTTCAATGAGATGGGGGACGGTTTTCCACCATGGTTCTATTCTGATAAACTCAGATCTAAGAATCTTGTCAAAAGTTCTGAGCGCTCCAAACAGAAGATTGAAAGACAAACATGTTCGAAGTGTTAGGAAGACAGTTACAACTATCAGAGATGAGCTCGGTCGAGACATTTCGGTTGATGAGGTAAAAGAGAAGCTCAGGAAGGGAATTGAGAAAGCCTACAGAATCAAACTTGTCGTCGGCACTTTAACGAGAGAGGAGGAACTTTTAGCTGAAGAATTATTTCAAAGTAAATATTCGACAGAAGTGTGGAATCTGGGAAGATAACTTCATTTGAAATAGTTCGCTAGTATCAACGACAGGGCAGCCCAACCATAGACTTGCCGTTAAAAGTACTTCGACAATCGAAACGGGCTACGGCTTCCTTCAGGAACTAGGCTTTTAATATTCAATCAAAATCTTTTCTTTGCAACAGAGGCGGTGTCTATGATGAAACATGCTTCGACGATCGATGAAGTTGAGAAAACCCTACGAGGCATAGAAGGCATAGTTGATGTCGAAAGACTGAACAATGATGACCGTGCAGAAATCTTAGACCTTGAACAGAAAGCCGAGCAGATTCTGATGATGGGGCTTGCCAAGACTGTAAATCGAGGTCTGCGGGACGCTATCAATAGGGATGTAACCTACGCTGCGATACATGACCCTGATCTTCGACATCCGCCAGGACCGACTGTGATCTGGGTTCGGGAAGACGAGATAGTTGGAGAAGAGGTGTGGGACAGGGCGATCATCGAGGAGCTGAAAAAACGGGAAGATGTGTTATTCATAGGTGAAGGGTTCGTCCTTTACGCAGACAAGATTCGAAGAATGCGGAAGACGGAGATGACGGTAGTATTCCCGGGCCTACTTGTCCCTGAACTTCAAAATATAGACAAAATAGAAAGTGTAGTCTCAGCTACACTATCCGCTCCAGCCGACTTACACATTAAGAGAAAACTAGGTTGGAGCACAACAGATCCGAAGATCGGAACAATCCTAATCGGCTTCAATCTCATCAAATAGTCCGAGCGGTATCCCCTTGGCAACTGCGAACGTATTGAAGAATCTCCGAATGATCCTCAACATCAACCCACATCTGAAGGAAGCGTATTTCTCCAACTTGCCTTCTTATATCGCCAAGATGCCTACTCTTGTCATCGACGTATAATATCTCGTTAGGTTCTATCTTGATTCCCTCTTCTCTCAAATCTTCAAGAAGCTCTTTGATCATCTTGTATTTCTCCGGATGTGGTTGAACCTTAGGGTGCCTGAAGTACTTAAGGAGATCAAGCTTCTGCAATGCTTCAAGACAGGACTCAGGCGCATTCCAGCTGGCTAGAGAAACAATGATGCCCTGTTCTTTCAATCGTTGTAACATCTCTCTTACCCCCTTGTAGAGGTGAATCTCACTTCCAATCGTGTCGACTAGAGTGTTTTCGTTTATTCTCTGAAACGGCGGATTCGCCGATGAAACGTCAGGGTGATCCCACAGTGTCTTGTCAGCGTCAAATATGATGAGCTTAATGCTCAAGATCGTCCGCCATTCTGATGTTTCATGCCTTTCCTTCAATCTCGCTTAAAAGTCTCTCAAAGAACATCGTCAGAAACCTGTGTCTTTCTTTAGCAATCTCTCTTCCAGTCTTTGTGAGCAGTCTATCCCTAATCTTTCGAAGCTTTTGATGGTATTCTATGACAGGATTGTGAATGCGTGGATTCTTGAATCTCTGTAACCTGTAGTTCTTAGGGATCTTCCCATAAAGGCGATAGCCATGTTCTCCCCCATATGCATAGGCTCTAGCAACTCCTATCGCCCCAATAGCATCGAGTTTATCAGCGTCAGAAAGGATCTTCGCTTCAAGTGTCTTAGGCTTCCTCCTGCCCCTGAACCTATGAGACTCAATGCAATGTATCACCTGACGAATTTTCGTTCTAGGAAAATCCACTTCTTTCAAGATCATCTCAGCCATAGTAGCGCTTCTCTCAGCGTGGCAAATCTTTCCAGAACTAACGTCTTCATCCATTCTGGCGATGTCATGCAGCAACGCAGCAGCTTTCAAGACTTGGAGGTCAGCCTTCTCTCTCTTGCCGATCTTCACGCATAGTTTGTAAGTTCTCTCCACATGGCTCCAATCATGCGTCGGAGGCGCAATCCTGAAGAATCCTTTAGCTCTTGCCCTAATCGCAGCAATCTTCAATTTCTTCCGGATCCTTGCGCGGTCAACGTAATCAGCGCCTAACGATTTCTAGCAGATTAGGAGTTATGTATGTTTCTATATATGCTGCCACGGCGAAAAGTGAAATTGAAAGTGTAGCAAGGGTCAACGCATCCTTGAACCCTTGCTTAAACTCCTCCATATCGGCATTTCTGCCTCCAAGCTTCGTCAAAATCAACTTGATCGATACCTGCTGCCAAACGATTATCGATGCAAACTGAAGTATGAAGGCGGGAATCTCAAGAATTCCGTGAGGCGTCAAGCCGACTATTGGGTACATCACGCCGTACGTAACCCCAGCCCATACTCCAATCGCCCCTAGAACTATTCCGTTCAGAACTAGGTCTAGCCCAAGCACGAAAAGCCCAACGAATGGCGCCCAGACAATCATCTTAGGAGGATTCCAGAATGCGCCAGAATTGTTCAAGAAAATGAAGTAATATAACGCTTCAGAGAAAGGCGGAGGAATCGCGATATAACTTCTCTCCGACCGAACGATCACGTTCACGAGTGAAATCACTGGCGGCGTTATCGTAAAGGCCAGAAGAGTCACTAAACCTGAAATGAAAACCACTGATAACAGAGCTGTTGTAACTACTTTAATCGGTGTCCAGTTACGCCTAAAGCAGTCTCTCAATATTCTTTCAGCAGACGCAGTGAGTTGAGTTTGTCGCATGTCCGAGCTTCTTCCTATATCCAGAACTTGTATGCTATGCTGGTTGCTGTTTGCCGCAAAGGTCGCAGAATTTGGCATCAAGCAAGATGGCCTTACCACAGTATTGGCAGTACTTCAAACCGAGAGGCAATGGAGCTGGAGGCGCTGTAGGCAACGCAGCGGCATATGTTTCTAGCGGTAAACCTTCCATTCGAGTCCTCAATGTATTCATCAGCTGATCCTCTAGCCTCCATTGACTCTTGAAGTGTTCATTGTACTCCTTCAGTTGCAAATAGAACCAGTATATCCAGAATAGCCCGACCGTTATGATCGTCAGGATTATGTAGAGAATTGTTTCTCTTCGCTTTATCTCGTATTGTGTTGGAGAGACGAATTGGACGTCAAGATCTTTCAGTAAGGCTTCGAGGTTTCTGTTTAAGTCGACTTGCCTCTTGAAGTGGTTGTACAGATCATGAGTCAGGAAATGGAAGACGTAGAGTCCTACTATGGGACTGACGAATAGATAGAGGACTGCCCAAACAGCAGCTGATTTATCCGTCTCTTCATACTCCGAATCCCTATTAAGCAAAGCCAGGGTGGAGATCGCGTTAGAGGATTTCCCCTTCTCTTTGAGCTTCGTCTCCAGATATGGCAGTAGAATTGAGGTGAACATGCGTTGCCTTCTGAAGTGATTGTTTCTCCTTGAGGTCATATAGTACAGAGCTATCGCTCCGAAGATAGAGACTATAAATCCAACCAATATGAGACCAATCCATGCCAAGATCAGGATACCTTCCATGAAGCTAATGGGAGCAAAGCCCGTAGGCGCCGGTGTAGTGATGCCCGTTGCGATCGCCGTCAGTATAAGGCCTAAAAATATAGCGGCTCCCAGAACAGCCAGTAGCAGAGGAAGAATCGGCACGATCATCCAGATATATCCCATGATCCGGTCAGACTCGAATCTCTTCCTTATCGCATACTCTAGTTCTGGAAAACGACTCATCATTCATAACCACGTCTTCAAGCCATAGCGTTCATCCGCTCAAAAACTTTATGGAAAAATGTGAACGCCTAGCTCTTAACTGGTATTTCATCTGATTCGCAGTCTATTCCAAAACATGAAACTAGCGCTGGACAGCTGTGTAAACCTCTCCAGTCTTTCAATTTTTCTTCTTTATGTAGCGTAGAACCCACTTCGGTATCTTCACAGGCTTGCCATTCTTGCCTACGAAAACGTGAGTCGTATATCCTGAGGCGAGTAGCTTTCTATCCGCCTTACGAAGTACCGTGTACGTGTACTTCATACTCCTATTTCCTATTTCGCTTAGGTTTGTTCGAATAATGATGAGATCATCGTAGCGAGCTGGGAACTCGTATTTGCAGTAGGCTTCAGCGACCACTATATGTACTCCATGCCTCTCGAATTCTTTGTATGATGTGCCGAGCGATCTGATATATTCAGCCCTACCGACTTCAAACCATATAAGATAGTTTGAATAGTAGACAACGCCCATCTGATCTGTTTCCTCGTATCTGACTCGTATTTCAGTCTCATCCGTGTACAATGATCAAGCCACCATATCCAACCATCAGCTCAACGTCACTAGGAATAGGCGTATGTAGTTCGCTACTATCTCCTTTCAATATAGGCTTTAGCTTCACTCTGGCGCAAATTCCATTCATCGATAATCTTCGCCAGCAGATTCTTCAACTCCTCTGGTTGGCTGTCCATATATGCATCGACTCTAGCGCCTATTCCTTCATGGGTCTGGATTTTCCAGTGGCTCAAGAGAGCTTTCTCGACAAAATCCTCAGCTTCCAAGGGGATGAATATGCCAAGCCTACTCGCCACTTTGACGAAACACGTCATTGTGTTTCACTTACACGTTCAAATTGAACGCCACTGCCATTTAGCCTTTAACAAAGCTTTTCAGATTATGCTTCAAATGCCAGTAAAAGAGAGGAAGACAGTGGCCTACAATGTCCAAAAACCATTTAAAATCTTAATATCGGCAAATAATAGTCCACCTATGTTCTACTATATCACACTCACTACGGAATGCGACTTAAAGTGTACATACTGTTATGGTAAGGCATGCCAAGATTTCGGCAGCGACTTCAAAGACCTTAGAATAGACTATGACATTCCAACATCGATAAGATACGATGTAGAAAGCCTCAAAGCCTTCATAGAAAAGGACCCGCATCCAACCATCATATTCTACGGGGGAGAACCACTTCTGAGCATCGAAAAGATTGAGGAGATCATGGATCGAATCCAACTTGAGAACTACATGATTCAGACAAATGGACTTCATTTAGAAGATATAGAGCCTAGATATCTGAACAGGCTTCACACGATACTGGTCTCAATAGATGGAGATGAAAGGCAGACAGACCGAAACCGTGGACCTGGAACATACAAGAGAATTATGCAGAACCTTAAGAAGATAAGAAAGAACGGTTTTAAAGGCGAGATTATCGCCCGGATGACAGTATCAGTTGGTACAGACATTGAAGAGCAAGTAAAACACCTCTTGTACAATCGTGACCACCCATTCACGTCAATCCACTGGCAGCTGGACGCCCAGTTCTGGGAGAAAGATTATGATGAATATCTATTCGAAAAGTGGACCAGCCAAAACTACAGTCCGCAGATAAGAAATCTCGTAGAGTTCTGGGTAGAACATATGGAAAAGCATGGAGAAGTCCTAAAGATCTATCCGTTCTTGGGAGTGATGGAATCTCTATTGAAGGCTATGCCAAGCAAACTCAGATGCGGCGCTGGATGGATAGAGTTCAATATTCAAACCGATGGAGTAATCACCCCGTGCCCGGTGATGTCGGGAATGAAAGACTTCTATCTCGGAAACATATACGATTCAGACCCGACGGATCTTATAGACGCCGTCTCAGTCACTGACCCCTGTCTCCACTGCGAAATATTCTATCTCTGCGGAGGCCGCTGCCTCTATGCCAATGTTACAAAGTTATGGAGAGAGAAGGGATTTCAATCAGTATGTAACACTGTAAGAAAACTGATCTATTCTCTGAAAAGATCATTACCAGAAATTCAAAGTCTCATTAGAAAAGGTATTGTTTCCATCGAAGATTTCTACTATATGAAATATAATAGCTGTGAAATAATTCCTTGAATGGAAATATGTCCGTTAGCCTTCCCAAAGTGATATCGGCTTAAGAAGGAACAACCATCTAAACTGGACCCATTGAAGAGAATACTATTGAGAAAGAATTCATTTCTTCACGCGTCGGCGCGTGCGCATTGTTCCCTTGGCTCCAAGCTCTGCCACTTCGAAGAGTTCTTTTCCAACAAAGAAACCTTTGAGATCGCAGCTTTCACACCAAGCACCTAGCCTGATGTCCGAATCATCTTCATAGTACACATTCATTGCATTCTCTCCGCATCTAGGACAGACGTTATGTATCGTTTTCTCCATGCCTTCTCGCTCCTTCTGAGCGCGGATTAAGTAGGCATCCAAAAAGGGGTCGCACGCGCCCGAGGTGTTTATCATAACAGTGTTATATAAGTATTACGATTTTCGCGAGAAGAGTATTACCAAATCCAAGAACGGAAATATCGCTCATCACTATATCTTGGCAAAGAAAGATGATCCCCCTCTTCGCCTCGCTGGAGAACAGGCGCAAACTACTCTTCCGTCTACGGAAAGCCGGTCTACAAGCGAGAATGCATAGCTATGAGTACTTTGTAAGAAAGAAAAGGTTCGTCTGCGTGTTAGTATTGAGCCCAACCCGGAACTCAGCAACAATCTATGAGGTCAGATGGAACAGAACAGAGGCTAAAGAAGCCGCTGATCAGATTTCAAAGTTACTCAAAGAGATGGACCCAACGATTACAATTGAATACATCTCATGAGCATGTGGTGTGTCGAAACCCAAATCTGATGCGTGAAAGCTTAAGACAGATCGCAGGGCGGTGCTGGCAATATACAATTCTTTCTCCATTCATCAAAAAACCGCCCGAGACGGATGGCAGATCTTACTCCCCAATTATCTGAAGAACGAGATCTCTAGACCTAGGGCGAATATCTAACTCTACGAAGACGAGCTGTTGCCAGGTCCCTAGCGTCAACCTCTCATCTTTGAACGGGATAGTGATGCTCGGGCCAATTATTGAAGCTCTTACGTGAGAATGGCCGTTGCTTCCATGTCTATAGTCAAAATGCTTAGGCACAAGCTTCTCCAGTATGGCTGGAAAGTCTCTCAGCAATCCCGACTCGTACTCGATTGTTGTCAAAGCGCCAGTTGATCCTGGAACGAAGACTGTAACTATCCCGTCTTTAACCTCAGTTTCACTTATTGCCGATTCCACCGATCCGGTAATATCTATAACGTCTGTCTCGCCTCTACTATGCAGGCTCAGATATTTTGTAATAACACGCATACACAACACCTGAATACTTTGATAGAAAGCCACTTCGAGATTAGGATTGCTCACGCGTAAATGTAGCTCAATGTTTGATGAAGCTCTATCTAGAGCTGGCTTTCCATCCTATTCGGCCATATAGCGAGAAGTGTTAAAGATTCCATTGTGAACGTAGAGATCGCACACTTCAGAAGAACTCTCTTAATACTTCTCGACTTCACCGTGGATATGTCCGGCTTTTATCAAGGCCAGATGGTGAACGTGCTTTGGGACCTTGAGCCTCCCGGTATTGTGGATCTTCTCAATGTGATGGAAAGTCTCTTTATCAAAGTCATTATCTAGTGTTAACTCGCCACTGTTAACCAGATGAAACTTGCCAATTTCACCATAAATCCCCAAGATATCAGCCTTGGAGAGCATAACTGAGCCGCCGATAATTATTCTTTGGAGATCAGAACTCTCCTGTTTCTCACCAGTAACCTCTCTCAAGTAGAGGCTCATAGCTTCATTCATCAACTCAGCAATATTCTTCCCTTGTTCTTTCGCCTTCCCTACAATACGATTGTACAGATCTCTGTCCAGTCCTCGGATGAGTACAGTATTCTTAACCATGTTAGCCCGCTCTACTCGTCTGATCCGTATATCATGATATACTTGATACTATGTATATCAAGCTTTCTGGTATAGCTTGCTAAACTTTTTAAATTTCGAAGCTAACTCTTTAAGTGAAGACGTAGCTCGGTGAAGATCTTGGCGACCTTGAAGAGGGCGAATGCATCAAAGCAGAAGCTCTCAAAGCCAAACCAACTCAGAAAATGCGCATGGTGCAATCAGCTTCTACCGGGCGAGAAGTACCACTTACTTATATGTCCTGATTGCAGAAAAGCGACGATCAACGCGTTCAGAAGGAACAGGCTTTAGGGCTCGACGTTTTAATCGCTTCTATTTATGAATCTTCATGAGCAGGAATAGGGTTCAGCTCCGATACGACGGAGTATGCGAACGCTGCATCAACGAGTCAAAAATAGAGGTGTTGGATTTTTCTGAAGACCCGAACTTACACCGCTATAGCTGTATGCGTCCTCTGGACTCCTTTTATGGTTTGTATCTCTTTTAGCACGAGGCTCGAGAGTTTCGCGAGATCTGAAACCTCTACAAAGGCTATGACATCGTATACGCCCGTGACCGGATGAGCCATCTTCACGCCGTCAATCTTTAAGAGAGAGGTGGCTACAGAACTTGACATGCCTAGCTCTGCTTGTATCAATATGTATGCGGCAACAGGCAAGTTTGAGTAACCCCATACTTCCGTTTCAAATCTAGAGAAGATAAGATTTGCTAACTTCATACGCCCTTTATCGAAAACTATTATAGCGATTCGGACAAACAACTAGCGAAAGACATGAGGAGCAGTTGAATGAGAAAGATCTTGGGATTACTCGTTATCTTCACACTGGTCGTTCAAATCATATCAATTCTCAACTGCGAGACGAATGCCATTCAGTTTGACGAAAACGCACACTCAAGATCCGTAGAATCGAAGATAGATCCACGACTCCGCAAATTGATCTCAGAGTCACATGAACCGCTCTCAAGTCAACAAGAAAATGTTAGAATAATTGCGGTTTGCTCAGGCTTAATCGATCAAAAACAGATTGGAAGATTGACTGGCGCTTTGAGCATTTTTCCATTCGGTCAGGGTAGGCTGGTTACTGCAGTCGTCAAAGCGGAGGACTTGGCTAGACTTGCTGGCTTGCCTTTCGTACTCAGAATTCTCCCAGACATGAAGCTTGACTATTCACTTCCTGCAAATGATGCGGCTCAGGAAGAAGAAGTTGAACTTGATATGTTTAAGGTTCGAGAAATTACAGGTGCGGATAGAGCGAATCTGGTTCTTGGAGCAAAAGGAAAGGATGTTAAAGTCGCAATACTTGACACTGGAGTGGACTTCACTACACCCGACCTGACATCAGCTTTAGCCAGAAATGAAACAGGATATCCGCTGTTCTTTGACCCTGATGAGCAGGGTTTGATTCTAACAAATAAGACTGTCAGGGCCACGGACGGCTATCTGCAGACGAAGAATGTTACTGTGAAAGTTTGGACAGGTATGGCCGGGCTTATTTACAATATCAATCTTCCGGAGATCGTAAACTATACTTTCCAATATGATTTGCATGTTGGTGATATTGTATCCAAGAGCGGATTCTACCATGTAGGAATGGCTTTCGAGGCAATTGACGACTGGAACTTGGAGAAACTCGTTTTCATCTGGGCACCAGTTATCTATGTCGATCCGAGAAAGCCTAATGTCTATGAAGATGTCTACTTCGACATCTCAACAGCCTACTACAAGTTCCTCTCAGACTACCGCCAAGATTACGCGGAGAAGAACATTACGCTTCCGGAGCCTTCTGCAAGCTGGCTAGATTGGAGTTTTGCTGATGAGACACCGTCTAGATTGGGTTCAGAGACGACAGCAAGAGATTTCACAGGGGACGGCGTTCCAGATTTCTCTCTAGGTTTGATCGGCGGCTACTTCCACGATTTCTGGAACGTGATTCAGCCTTCACCATTGGAAGGCTACGTTGGAGTGGGCAGCGTCCACGAGGGATTAGATCTCAACGGAAACTTTCTCTCTCTGATGTATGACTTCATGGGACACGGCACTTGTACCGCGGCGAACGTTGCGTCAAGAGGAATTAGGAAGTACGATATCTACAATAACGGAACGCTTCGAGAACTGATGGGTATCGCTCCAGAAGCCCAGATAATCGGCGTAAAAGCTCTATGGCTAGGAGATATTCCCTCGGGCTGGTACTGGTCTTCAGGTTTCGATTACAATACCACGACATTGGAGTGGGAGTACACAGGCAAACATAAGGCTGACGTGAACAGCAATAGCTGGGGCTTCGTAGAGTGGCCTGTTCTCGGGTATGGATACGGATACGATATAATCAGCCTGTTGGAAGATTTGTTGATAGTATCCACTGGAACTATCTTCGTCCACGCGATAGGAAATGCGGGGCCGGGGTACTCAACATCAGGGTCCCCTAGCTCTTCTTTAAGCATCAGCGTCGGGGCGTCGACGAGCCAGCATTGGAGACCAGCAGAATCTCAGGAGAAAGAAGGTAGACAAGATGATGTAATGTCTTGGAGTGTAAGAGGACCGAATGCGCTTGGCGCACCCAAACCCGATGTCGTCAACATAGGTGCTTTCGCATTTGATCCAACAATGGTATTCTATGGCTATGGAAACGGTTCCAAAGCTTACAAGATATTCGGGGGAACCAGCGAGTCAACCCCTCTCACAGCTGGATCTGCCGCGCTCGTAATCGAATCGTTGAAGAAGAAAGGCTTCACCAATGTGCCTCCTGACCTAGTGAAGACTATTCTGATGAGCACAGCGGTCGACATAGGTCACGATGTGTTTTCACAAGGTTGCGGCCGTGTCGACTGCTTTTCAGCTGTATCATTCGTCTTGAGTGACGCAGACTTCGCTTCTAGAATATTCATCGTGTACTCAACTGCTTCATCGATCAACTCACAGAAGTTACTTGAAGGAGCGTTATACGATATGGTCAGCCCGTACCCGGCGGTTCCTCTGGCTGGGGAACCGTCTTGGTTTGCTGGGCGACTTCATTTCAATGAGACCGCTGAAGCCACATTTATCGTACAGAACCCTACGAATACCTCAATCGATATTGAGGTTAAACCTTACACTTTTGAGCTGATAGGTAACAAGACGTACAGAGGATACGCTGAGCGCGAAGATACTTGGGTAAACTTGACAGATTTTGCTCCTATACCCTCCGACGCAGATTTGATATCTATAGTTCTTACTTACCCGTTCAAATTCTTTGACAAGAATCGAGACTACGCGTTTGACAATGTAAGAATCCTCTACGTTTACGATTGGAAAGATGAAAACAAGGATGGAAAAACAGATCTTTCTGAGTGTGCGCTCGTCAACTATGGATATACTCGTGGAACAACGCAGGTTGTTAGGATATCGAATCCCCACGCCAAGTTTCTTGGGTCACCTCAACTTAGAATCAACCAGAGGTTTGGAAACGAGTCTCTCCCATTTCAGATAGATGTAGATTTCTATAGGAAGACGAGTTGGAAATGGGTAGAGGTAATGACTGATCAAAAATTTACGGTCCCGAGCAACTCGTCCAAGGGATTTACCTTGAGACTAACCATGGCTTCGTTGGAGCCAGGTGTATATGAGGGAGCGATAGGCCTGATTGGAAGTAATGGCCAATCGGCTACTATACCGGTTTCAGCTGTAGCAATCGGTACGCTGACTCAGGATAATCGTAGTGCCACTTTCGGAGGACGCCTAAAGAGAGAGCTCTATGATAATTACGGCCTGATCGGCGGGTTCAACTGGGAGGGCAGATATGAAGATGGGGATTCCAGAGTCTACACCTTTGAGATCGAGGATCCGCATACTTATCTGCTAAAGGTCGAGGTAGAGTGGATCGATAATGATACCTGCGTCGATGTATTCGTTCTAGCTCCTGACGGGATGCTGATCGCAACAACAGATACCTATTACTATAGAGGAGATGGGGTGTTCGAATGGCATGCAACAACCGGACGAACGAAGCAAATCTTGTACGCCAGTGTTGCAGGATACTGGGCCGGCCAGTATACGGTAATTGTTCACAACATTCTTTTCGGCGGTTCAACCTTCCCGGAGCCGATTGAACTCTCTTTATCGATAAGGTCGAGCGAGCCCGCGAGCCTACAGCCTTTCGTGAGGGTCGATAGTCCGCAGAACGGAAGCACACTGAAAGACACCGTCATGTTCGAATGTCTAATAGCAACGCATCCAGAGTTACCGCTTACTTCGATATCACTTACAATAGACGAACAAAACACGATAGACCTTGCAAATGTTACAGAATACCAATGGATGAAAAAGGCGTTGATCTACAATGTGAAGGCTCCTATTGATACCAGAAAGATCCCGAACGGACGCCATATCTTGGTCCTAGTCACTGTGGATACGACAGACCAGAGAACTAGCACAAAGCTGTTTGTCACTGTCGACAATGAGACGCTCGTTGACAAAGTTGGGAGAGCGATCGTAGAACATTATGATTTTCTCATCGGATTCGTTATTGGGTGTCTCATCATCTTCATTGTTCTCCGTCGGAAAAAGCGCCCTCGCCCTACAGACAGATCTCTACGCGGAGTACAGTATGCCCAAGAACCTAGATTCTGCCGCTACTGTGGGGTGCAAGTGGATTCCAGCGCTGTGTTCTGTACAAACTGCGGCAAACAGTTAGCGCCCTGAGATGAATTGCGTAGCGTCAGCCTTAAACTATGATCTTGAAACTATTCATGGGATTCTATATGTACCGTGACCTGCGTCACGCCAAGTCACTTCTGGTTTGTGATTGAGAGGCTTTCAGCTTCCCGAATATGGCTCCTGATGTATAGTGACTTTCGCTTTCTCAAACCTCTCCATAAGCTCCTGCTCGATCGACGTTACTATGCTATGTGCTAGGTGGAGAGGGACATCCTTCTCAAAAGAGCAGCTCACGTCGATGTGAAGGGAAGTCCCTGCCTTGTAAAGCATTATCTTCCCAACTCGGATAATCTCCTTGTGGCTCCCAACGATCTTGATGACTGCCTCCGAGATGGCGCTGTCCTCGAATCTGCGTCCGACTATGGACTCATTTTCAATCGGTTCCAAGTGAACAGTTACGTCAGCCAGTTCAGAGAATTCAGCACGCAGCCTCTTCTCGATCTGCTCCGTGGCGTGGTGCGCCTCTTCCAAGGACACTTTTGGATCGACGCCCAAGTGAAGACTGAGACACAACCCTCTCTGGGTGTTCATGAATTCGATGTTATGCGTCTCTCTCACCCCGTCAGCTTCCAAAGCGATTCTCCGAACTCTGAGCTCAAAAGGAGGTTCCCCAATGAGAGGTTCGATGTGGACCGTGACCTCAGCTCCGCTCACGACACGGTTAATGTTCGACTCCACTCTTGACGCTATCGAGTGCGCCTCTTCGAGCTCGACATATTCAGGAGTGTTAACGGTAACGCGGACGTAGGTTTTCTTCCCAGCTTTCCTGACTCTGAGGGACTTGTAGCCAGTCACGCCCTTAGTCCTCGCGATTTCTCTTTCCACCTTCCTAAGAACCGTCCTTGGAACAGCATCGCTCAACTCAAACGCAGTCTCGTATATGAGCTTGCTACTGATATAGCAGAGGAAACCGCTCAACATGAGAGATGCCGCAGCATCCCCTAGATAATAGCCATAGCTTGCTGCAGTGATGCCGATCAACGCCACAATAGTCGAAGAAAAGTCTGAGATCGCATGAAAGAACCCCGCTTTGCCAGTCGCGCTGCCACTAGCATTCTTCAGAACCCCTATCCTAAAAACATCAACGCAGAGAGTGTAGACGATCGCGCCGAATCCCAACGTTCCCGGGTGGATTGGAATCCCTCCTTCCAAGATTCTAACTAAAGATTCACCTGCGATCACGATCGCCAAGACCAAAAGTATGAATCCCCCCATCAGCCCACCCAAGGACTCAACCTTCTCATGGCCGTAAGTATGACTCTCATCAGGCGGCTTCAGCGACCATCTCGTCATTAAGAGCAAAAGAAAAGTCGCAGTCGCATCGAAGGAGGCGTGGGCAGCGTCTCCTAAGAGAGCTAGGCTGTTGACTAGGAAACCCGCTAACCCCTCAATAAGAATAACCGAAGAGATCGCGATGAGGGATAACCAGAGCGGTTTCGTTCCATCTGCTCTACTCATTCTGACCAGCCAGAATAGTTGGTTCCACGAGGCTGACAATAGCCGTTTAACCGAGAAACCATCGACCTTTCAAGGTAAGGATTATGGGTTTTAGAGAGAAAATATGTCAAAGCGTCTGAGGTTACTTCGCTTTTGCGTAATCTCACCCTTAGTAAATCCGCCTCAAGCAAAAACACGTCATATACACGAGAGATTTAAAGGTAACTAGCTGGATAGCGGCTTTCGCCCTCGTTAAGATAGCCATCGTAGGGCGGAAGGTAGTGGCCAATGAATGAAGACTCTCGGAGGAAAGATAGCGACCTGATAGATTTGCTTCTAAAGGACAAACTTGTCCATGACATAGCGATTACTGAAGTCACGCCGTGCCTTTCAGACTCCGAAAGGATAAAATTTCTCGCCCAAGCCGATAGACCGTTAAGTGAAGTTCTCGAAATACTGTACTTGTATATACCTGGGTCAAATTACTCCGAAGCTTTAGGCTCGCTCACTTATAAGCGACAGAGACGAATGGTGACGCTGTTCTCAACTGGAAAGATCAGCATGATGTACGTGAAGGATAGGGATGAGGCTAGGAAGCTCTTAGAGGAACTGAAGGACTTGATAAACCGCGCCTTCGCCTACTATGTGTCTCACGGGAAACCTGAAGGTGATTTACTTGAATTGAGAAAGAGGGTTGATCTCGCTGAGATCTACAGCAGTCTGCCTAAGACCAACTGCAAGGAATGCGATGAGCCTAGTTGCTATGTCTTTGCCATCAAGTTGATGTCTGGAGAGAAAGAGTTGCACGGCTGCACTCAGTTGCGTCTTTCTCAATATGCAAACAAACTTGCAACTCTATCAAGAATGGTCCAGCCAATAAGACTGTAAGAGCGTTCAAGGCCCCAACCAATTCTTGATGACCGGAAGGATGTCTGCAAGGTTCTCAACGACGGCATCTGGATCGGGACCTTCCTCTATTTCGCTCTTCGCTCGCCTAACTAGAATGGCTTTCATGCTCATGTTCTTAGCTCCTCCAACATCGCCTTTGACGGTATCGCCGACCATCACGACTTCGCTCGGGTTTACTCCAAGAGATTCTAAGGCCTTCTTGAAGATCTCGGGCTTGGGTTTCCTGAGTCTTAGCTGTGCTGATGTAACTACGGTATCGAAGAATCTCGCGATATTCAACCTGTCAATAATAACGGTGATCACTGTATGGTCGCTTGCGTTTGAGACGAGACCAAGTTTCAAATTCATATCTTTCAACGTTGAGAGAAGCATTATTGTGTCGGGACACAATTTCCAAGACTCGATCTCAGGCCGCAGAAAATCGGCCAGCGCATCTTGAATGAAATGCGGATCGTCAACAGGTTGTATTCCCAGTTTAGCTAGAAACTGTCTGAACGGTTCTTCCAAAGGGACTTCAGTGTCCGTTTGCTCACAATGGGAATACACTGGCTTGAATACTTCATCGAACACGCATATCATTCGTGGGAGCCCTATTTTGTGACCTCGATCTCGTAAGAATAAGCGCAGGCTTCTCAGCCTAGCCTCTCGAACTCTCTGAGGCTCATCTTGGTAGACTAGTGTTCCACCCAAGTCGAAAAGTACGGCTGAAAGCATTGGAACTCCCTTGGAAGACCAAAGCATGTGAGAAACTTCATGATAACTCTTTTGGATTATTCTCCTCTCTAACCGTAACCTCCATATCTTCTAGCGGCCTCAACCATTGACTTGACATTTTCATGAGGAGCGTCCAGAGGTATCTCGCATCCTGAACTGAGAATGAAGCCTCCGCCTTCACCTGTAGCATCGATGCATTTTCTTGCTTGCATAAACACCTCGCTTGGCGAACCCATTAACATTCTCGTTGTGTCGATATTGCCTTGAAGACATACTTTCCTACCGACCGTTCTCTTCGCGGTAGCTAAGTCAACGACGCTGTCTAATTCAAGGATTTCCGCGCCGGTCTCAGACATTCGCTCTAGGATCGGTACAGTATTTCCGCATATGTGTAGAGAAGGTGTTCCCCCGTGCTTTCTTATCGATGAAAGGATTATGCTCAGGTAAGGGTATGAGAACTCCTCGAATGTTTTTGGAGAGATGACGCTTGATGAAGCTGTTGGATCTGCGACTGCTATTATCTGAGCGCCTGCATCTAACTTGGCTAGGGCGAACTGTGTGGAAGAAGAAGTTGCGACCTTCAATATTTCATGAACGAACTTTCTATTCGTTAAGAGATCAATCAGTAGCTTCTCGGTTCCCCTGAGTATGCCAGCGAATGTCAACGGGCCTGGAGTCCAGCTGAGTATCGCAGCCTCCCTCCCTACTCGTTCATTTACCATTTTGAGCGCATCGATATGTACTGGTAGCCGTCCGTCTGTCTGAGGGTTTGGAACCTTCATTCTGCTCAGGTCTGATTCGTCTTTGATTAGGGGTTCAGATACGGATGGTAGACTGTCATCGTACTCTCTGAGTTTGCATCCCATCGCTTCAGCGAGGACGTTGAACGAGGATTCCCATCCGACGTAGACACCGTCGTATCTGAAACTCGTGTACCCTGCTATCAGCGCTTTTGCTAGAGTTTTTGCGTTTCGCATAGCTTCAGAAAACTTGATTCCGATGAGACGGGCTGTGGTGTAAGTGATCTGAGGGACGACTGGGACTTTATCCGGCTCTTCAAGGTTGATCGCAGCAAATACCCTTTCGTAAGGTTTCATGATGATTCCTTGCTATTCTACTCTAGTCCATCAATTTTTAAGGTTAACAAAGAGCCTGATCTACTGGCTCGAACTTGAGCATAGAAGTGGCATAATATGTTTCAAGGATCCGCATCGGAGTAGGACTGTGGCGAAGCTTGATAGAGCCGGCGTCTCTGCGTCTGGACGTTATGAAGCGATCAGAGTATCGCGTCACTACTACAATACGAACGAAGAGATAGAGAAATCCTTGGAAGTAATGCGGAAACTAAGCTAGGCACTCGAGAGAATGAGCGCACTAGTTAGGCATATGAGAATGTAGAGGTGATAATTAGCCAAGTAACGTCGGAGAGCATAGGTTCACTATGGCAATTTCATGGTTCGACATAGAGTTCGTAGTCTTAGTGTACATTATCGTATTCTTGATAATCGCAATTTCTGAATACTGTAGAAGACGGTTGAATCTAGGTCCGTTAACGACGAGACACGCTATCCACCCGTTTGCAGGGATGGCTCTATTCTTCTTGCCGTTCTTCTCTGATTGGTACTATCCTTTCTTAATCCCGGTCGGTATCGGAGCTGTCACCGCAACAGCATTCATGTTCAAGAAACGGAGCTTCATAACAACAAGCATGGTAGACGAGAAGAGATACTCAAGACTTCATGCATTCGGCCCGCTATACTATATCGTTTCGATAGGCGTGTTGGTGGCTTTAGCGTGGGATTTTAGGCATATCGTCATAGCTTCAATTATGATAATGGCTTGGGGAGACGGTGGAGCAGCAGCTTTTGCGCCTTTACTGAGACGAAGACACCGCTACCCCAATTCAGACAAGACCGTTGAAGGCTCCATCATAATGTTCATTCTAAGTTATTTGGGTGCACTACTCGCCTACACGGTTTCGATCCAGTCGAGAATATTGAGCGCCGATATGTTGACAGTTGCGTTAACCTGTTTGGTCGGAGCATTCGTCGGCACTATAGTTGAAGCCGTCACAGTTGGGCCTATCAAACCCTTCGACAATTTCACTGTTCCGTTTTCTTCCGCAACAGCTATGTACGCATTTTTGCTTCTTTACTAGTTGGCTTCCAGTCGATCGTGCAAAAGTCTTATCTTCTCTATTACGATTCAGTTTTCTCGATGGCAAGATGAAGTACATAGACTTCGTCGACTTGAACTATGAACCGAGAGAAGATGAGGTCATCTGCGATTTCTACATTGAACCAGAGGGTCTCAGCATAGAAGAAGCTGCTGGAGGCGTGGCTGCTGAGAGCTCGATCGGGACTTGGACTGAAGTCAGCACAATGAAGCCCTACGTGACGCGACTGCACGCCACCGTCTTCAACGTGAAGAATAACAATGTTAGGATCGCGTATCCAATAGAACTATTCGAGCCCGGCAATATGCCTAACATCATCAGCAGCGTCGCTGGAAACGTCTTCGGGTTGAGAGCCTTAAGAAACTTGAGGCTGAACGACATATATTTTCCAGCGAAGCTCTTGAGGAGCTTCAAAGGCCCTAAGTACGGTATCCCAGGCATACGACGATTGTTGAAAGTGAAAGATAGACCCTTGGTTGGAACGATCATCAAGCCGAAGCTTGGGCTGGTTACCAAGGATCATGCTAGAGTCGCCTATGAAGCATGGGTCGGCGGCTGCGACATTGTGAAGGATGATGAAAACCTTGGGAGTCAAAGTTTCAACCGCTTTGAAAATCGACTTAGAAAGACTTTGGAGAGCAGAGATAAGGCTGAGGCTGAAACAGGTGAGAAGAAGGTCTACCTAGTTAACGTGACTTCTGAGACTAAAGAGATGCTCAGGCGAGCTCAACTGGTTGAGGATCAAGGTGGAGAGTATGCAATGGTCGATGTTTTAACATGCGGCTACTCAGCGTTACAGACGCTTCGAAACCAAGACTTCAATCTTATCTTGCATGCGCATAGAGCAGGCCACGCAGCGTTTACGAAGAACCCGAAACATGGAATCTCGATGCGTGTAATTTCGAAGCTGATGAGGATTATAGGGTGCGATCAACTTCACGTCGGCACAGTCGTCGGGAAGATGTTTGAAACGAGGGAGGAAGTCCTCGAGAATTGCAATGCACTTCGGGAGCCGCTTTCAGGAATTAAGACTGTTCTCCCCGTCGCTTCAGGCGGCCTTCATCCAGGTTCAGTCCCAGACCTAATGGAGATTTTTGGGAAAGACTTCGTAATTCAAGCTGGCGGCGGGATACATGGGCATAGAGAAGGAACGATCTCAGGCGCGAGAGCGATGAGGCAAGCTGTTGATGCCGCTATCCAAGGAATCCCACTGGATGAGTACGCAAAGGACCATAAAGAGTTGGAGCTCTCCCTCAAGGATTGGACGAGCTAACGCGTTGTTGAAAAACAAGATAAGACTTGAATGTGAACTAGTCGCTTCGTTATGATTTGCTTCCTGCGATTTTGAAACGAATCATTCACTGGTGGAACAGCAAAGCCGCTTGGCTGCCTAATTCATAGGACAAACTTTTCTAAACCAACGTCTCTCCCAGCAATACCCAGTCTGCGCACCTTGATGTTCCTGCCTCCATAGAGCGTAGCTTCTTCCCGTCCATCATGTAGAGCGGATGCGATCCTGCCAACTGCATCTGCTTTCATTATGCCGCTGCCGCTCAAACCCGCAACGACGAGAAGGCCGCTCTCCTCGAAGATGCAGGGGTTGGCGTCATACGTGTTGATGTCGTATTCCCCAGCCCACATATTGTTCGGCCTCACATCGATGAATTGAGGGAAGTACTTCGACAGGATTGGATAGATATTGTATGTGAAGTAGTCAGTTTCAGGTTTCGGGTCTTCCTCGAAGGTGAAGGGTCTTCCCAGATCATCGGCACCTCCAATCCAGAATCCTTTCTCAGCTCTAACGGGCCTCATGTAGACTCCTCCTTTGGGAAGAATGGTGAATGGGAGTAGCTCAGATTCATTGAAGCCTCTTGTATTCAGCAGTTCCACAATCTTTGGGCTGCTCAGTTGGAAGACTTGCCTCTTCTTTGTCTTCATATGTGAGTCTATCCCTACCTCGTCGAGAAGCTTGTTCGCCCATCGACCGGCCGCGATAACAGTGGTCTTTGCGTATATCTCGCTCGTTTTGGTCCTGACGCCTTTGATCTTCTTGTCTTGCCAGATGAATGGCTCCTTCGGCAATCCAAGCTTCTCAGTAGGCTCTAGGATCAATGAAGTGACTTCACTGTTGTACATGATTGTTCCGCCGAGGTCCTTGAACTCCTTCTCATAGAATCTTGCGACAAGTTCAGGCGCGATAGCTCCGCACTTGACCCCTTGAACCCCTGCGGCTATATTCTCTAGACTGAGAGTTTTCGCTTCAGCGTCATCAGAGCTGAATTCTAGGCAGAGCCCCTTTATCATTTCGCGCAGGTCTTCTTTACTCCATACCTTGAGCTTTATGCCCTTCTCAGTCATTAATTTCGCGAACCCTTGAAAGACTTGGTATTCTTTTTCCGTGAGAAGCCATAGGTATCCGACGAACTCGAGGTCAAGGTTGAACTTGAGATCTCTTTGAATATGCGAGTAGAAGTCTAATGACGTGTCAGCTAAGAGGTGATTCACCTCTGATGTGAAGGTATTCCTCACAGCGCCTGCGCTCTTCGACGTGTCTCCGGAAGCTGCACCAGCAGCTTTGTCCAATACAAGAATCTTGGCTTCCGGATGATCCGTCTTCACGTGATATGCGCATGATAACCCGATTACGCCCGCTCCAACTACTACCAGATCATAGTGATCCGTCATCTATCTCATACCTCTAAAAAGCATGACCCGGCTGCTCATCACAAACAGAACCAGCCAGACCAAAATTGTGTTACTATATCCTTTTGAAGCTTTGCACTTGTTGTTTCTGCTACAATCCTGTTCCAAAATAATGCTCACGCTAGATAAGGCCGAATAGCCTGACGCGAAGTACTAGGTTTGGCGGGCAAAATGTTTTTTCCTTAGAGGATTAATCCGCCAGAATCCTCTTCCATTTGCGTTCTGCTCGCCAACGTTCACAGATCATGACTTCATGTTCCTGACTCTTTAAAGTGCGCATATTTCAGCCTGTTCCATGAAGAATAAAACAAACTTTTTATGTTCATCATCTTTGATTTTCAAAAGCCCTTCTGAAAGATATTGCCTGACGTTTCTTTCGGTTTCTTTAATCCTTTCTTCGTCGATCATGCCGCTCGTCCAACTATTGTATAGAATGACTCTGCTCCGTAAGCTATGTATCTAGCTTCCAGCGCTTCCTTAGCTACATTAGTCTTCCTTTCAGAAAGCATTCCTAAGACTTCTGAGTACGATACGATAATGTGGTGTAACGTGATTTTGCTAAGTGATTTCGCTGATTTTACAGCCGCCTCCACGGAATCCTCAAATTTCCTGTCAGGTATTATGATCAAAAGATCCAAATCTGACACTTGGGTCGACGTTCGTCTAGCATACGAACCGAAGACCAATAGTGTAAAATATGGAAGTTCAGACCTTTCGATTATGTCGGATGTTAAGAGATTGATTTCCGGATGCTTTTTAGCGAAGTCATGCCAACGAATTGACTCAATGAACGCTATTATTTGAGGCATCTTGAGATTCAATCTACATAGCTTAAGATTAGCCTTTTCATCCATGATGATGATTTTATCTTCGATAAGCCTCTTGACGGTTGCATAGGTAAGCCTAGTGGTCTTACCGGTATTCTGAGCTATCTTCAGGATCGTGAAATCCTTGGTCAAGTTGGTTGCGAGAAACTTCAATATCTCTATCGCGGTTGCTGAGAGCACCGTCATAATTATCCCTTTTAGGATAAATATTTGTCCCAAAAGGGATAAATGTTTATCCTTTTAAGGAACCCATTATTTTCTTTTCAAACACGCATTCTCATGTTGCTCGACATGAACCTCGAAATGAAGCTTGACTTAAACCCGCATCATGGTGGGCCGGGGGAGATTTGAACTCCCGACCATGCGGCCTTCAAGGTTTCCGCGTGTAAGGCGGATGTCCAAGACCTGACTAGACGACCGGCCCTTATGCTTTAGAATAGCACTTTACAGATATGGCTTTTAGCCTTAACTACGCACTTTTTCCTATAACTATGCACTTTTGGGCTACTTTCGTCTCCGAAAGAGCTTACATCCATCAATATCTGTGACGTATTCGAAACCAGCCTCAACAAGCTTCCGAGCATCCTCTAAGCTCTTGGCTACAGCTGAGCTGTATTCATCGCTTTCAAAGTTGATCAGCTGCGTGTAAAGCATAGTGTTCTCGATCTTCTTATGGCCTAGGAGCTGCTTGACGTAGAGGATATCTCTGGTGCGATGGTACTCGACTGTTGCTTTCCAATGCCTCAGCGTATGGAATGTTATCCGTAGGAGCCTTGGGTTCTGGATCTTCTGAGCTATTCTACGCCTCTGTTGACTGAAGTTTCCTTGTAGCGACCTACCGGACATCTGGAAGATCTTCTCGCCGCTTCTAGGTAGCGTGTTCAACATGGCGGCTAGCTTAGTCGAGACCTTGAAGATCCTTGGGTTGGACCCTTTCTCAGGACTGTTTACGCTTATCGTATTGTTCTCGAGGTCTAGATCCGTCCATTCTAGACGTCGGACCTCCCCGACTCTCATGCCTGTTTCCTTGATTACCCGTAGGATCGTAGCTATCTTTCTGCCGCATCCAGCTATCAACGCGTCGATCTCGGACTCCAATGGTATGAAAGGGATTCTACGGGTTAAGGCGTAGTTGGGTGGGGTCCATGCGATGTGATTGGCTGAGGCGAAGCATTTGTATACTAGGGAGATTTGCCACTTCGAGTTCTCGCTTACCTCTAGGCGTGCTATCACTTCTTTGACCGACTCTGGATCAGAGAGGTTGGCTCCAAGGCGGACAAGTTGCTTTAAGAACCTCACCCTGTTCCGGATGGTTGCTTCCTTGTAACCTTGCTTCTTCATCCACCATGCGTGTTCTAAGATTTTCGTTTCCGCTTCGGTTTGCTTCTGTTTGGCCCCCGCGACGGCCTCTTCCTGTTGCGGTTTCACTTCGGTCAAGTTTATCATGCCGCCTTCCGGCACGCATACTTGACGTTTAATATTATGCGGTCGAAAGACCTTTAATCTTTCTATAGCAGAAACACTGTTTGATGCAGCATGAGATCCTACATTTTTACTGAGAGGGAGAGAACCCTTATCCGGAGGACCCTTAAGAAGCGTATCAGCCTTAAGGATAGAAGCCTCGACGTCATCCTCTCCAGGCTTAGACATTTCAGGGACCTCGCCGGCGACGTTGAGCTTTACATTCGCTTGCGAAAACTGGCTGAAGCGGAGGGAGCAGTCTCTACACAGATACCTTTGAACGGCTCTGCCGGGTAGATGGCGGAGCCCATCCTTCCAGACTCTTGGCGACCGGCATTGCGGGCATTTTATGGGCAGCTGGCCGAGTGGAGCCTTATCGCTCCGACTTCCCGACTTTAACTCGCTTTGCCGAGTATGTCCTCGAAAGCCGTTGTAGAAACCGGCCACCCCCCTCAGACACAACACGATGAAATTGAATTGCGTGCGACGAACGTATCCTTCCTATCTTGGCAGAAGTTTCAGGCGTAGGCTAAATCCCTTAATCTGAGTTTGTATCTCTCGCGAATATGGTGGACTATTTCCCTTGTGATCCGCATTAGCTCAATTTCTTCCCAAAACAGTTCGTCGCTTCGCAATTGATCGAGGTCTTTCTTTCGGACGATGTCTGTAATTCTAGTGAAGTAATAGGCTTTGAGCCTAGCCAAGGCGCCTGGGGTGACGTCTTTCACAAGGGTATCGATTAATTGATCCCTCTTCACATGCTCTCTATCGTAGACCTCGAATCCAATCTTAGCTGCTCTTTCTGTAAGTCTGGGCTCCTTTTTGCTGGTTTTGAGCAGAAGATCATTTGCGTAGTCGGTCAGCGGTTTAATGTCTGATCGCCGTTTAATTTCCTCGACCTCCTCAACGACTCCATGGATGGCTTCAAAGACATCGGCGACCGTGACGTAAATGGGAGTTCCAATTATCGGTTTACCTTCCTCTGTAAAATATCGTATACCTTCTGTCGGAACAAACGCTCCTTGTATTACTTTTGCTCCGTCAGCTGTGATCCGAGTGACCTTGGACCCTGGCTTCCATACCAGTCTAGCTGAATGGCTCGGAGAGCCGCGGCCAAATTTACTGGTGGCCTCGTTCTTGTAGGCAACTAGAAGCCTGTAGATCGCAATCTGCGATAAAGGATACTTAGCCAACACCTTCCTCCTTTATCTCCTTTAGAGCCCGTTTTAATTGGATGCCATTTTCTATCGCTTCAATTCCGCGCCATTCTGGCTGAAAGAGGATGTTTTCAGGCTTTATTTCACTTGGTAACTTGGTAACTCCGGAATGGGTAGGCGGCACCCCATTCAGGACGTGCGAAGTTACCAAGTTCAGAAACTCCTCAGAAACAGGCTCTTTCAGGCAAACGGAGTCCGTTTCACTACCATTTGACTTGGTAATCAATTTATTACCAAGTGACCTGAAACCGTAAATTGCCTGCTTTCCCTGGCTTGCAGGTACGAAGTTACTAATCCAACCTTTACTCGCTAGGGCCTTCAGTTTCTCCTGTATTGTCTTTCTGTTTCCAAGCTCCTGTTGACTGTAGTCCGGATGCTCGATTATGTCGGTTACTGTGAATGCTTCAGCGGGTTCTGTGTAGCTGCCTTCTTTGAGTGTGTGAACCGTCTTCGGTTCTGCGCCTTTTTTAGTGACGCTGAGAAGCGTGGTCTTGCGAGCTTCAATCCACTTGAACAGTTTCTTTTCGCCAGCGTTAAGCGAACCTCTTGAAGTGGCGACGATGTCCTTTGAGATTATATTGACAATATCGAAGATGAAGGGAGCGGCGAAGAGTACGCTCTTCTCTTCATGTCTTGGGCAAACATTCTGGAAGAGATATGCTGCGAACCGTGAGAGGTTAGTGAAGTCGGGAAGCTTCCTTCTATCCTCTAGGCTTTTCATTGGAAACTGTATTTTGCTGATGAATGGAACCCTGATATCCTTGTAGTCTTTCAGCAAGCTCAGGTAGGCCCTGATAACTTCGATATCCTTTCGCTCCTGCTCTAAAACGCTTAGAGGCAGATGTTCACGCCATTTATACCAGAGAGCTACTCTCTCAGTCTGTTCCTTGCTTTCATCCGGGTTGACCTCCCATTCCCTTGTCTTGCCGTGAAGGCTTTCCTCGGTTTCAGTTGCAGTCGTGATATATGTTAATGGGCCTTGCAGTGTAACTTGAATCGGCTCCCAATCGCCGGATTCCCCGCGAATGTTGAAGCCGACCTTGATTTTGTCTTCGCTGTAGATCTGCTCCATCTCATATTTGACTTGGCCTTTGAAGTCACCTCTCTCCTCGATGACGATGAAGATTTTACCTCGAGTATCGAAGCCTGCTGCGACCATTCGCTTCAGCCAAGGAGCGGTTTGCGAGGACATTATGACAACGTCGTCTTCCACGAAAAACTCAGGCATCCAGTAATACAGCATCTTCTTGCCTACGGCGTTAGGTCCATAAAGTCTAATTATACTCGTCTTTATGCGAGCGCCGACTCCTCCCAGAAACATGAAGAGGCGGTTCGCCCATTCCCCGGTTAAACGATACTCGAAGCATTGCTGTAGATGCTGAATGAATCCAGCAGGGTCGGTTAGAAATCGTTTAGCTTTCTCAAGAGCTTCCTCGCTGAACTCGCCTAAGAGAATTGGAAGCGTGTTTTTTCTAACCGGACATTCTTGGAGGATGCAGCGTTTCTTCCAGATCCCGTCTATGTGATCGCAGCCATAATTATATTTACCCGTCAATGCTTGCTTGAACATGGCTTCTTTTACTTTCTCGGCGCTGTGAGGTGGACAGTTGCGTTCATTCCATTCAAGGAGAATCTCTAGGGCTTGCTGTTGTTTCTCAGGCGTCTCCTTCATGCCTTTAAAGTTGAGTAGGTAGCTTGCTAGCTGGACGCCAACGGGATCTCTTTCACCCGGGCCCAATCCTCCTTGAAGATAGGATTTGACGCATGGAGGATCTTCACCCAGGTAGGGTAGCCCCGAACTTTGAAGCTTCTCCATCCATCCACTTTCTTCTCTCTTTATCTTATCTCTGATTACCGCGATCTCTTTTGGATCGGTTATTACAGGGTTGACGTTAAGCAGATACGTTGAGTCTAGAGGTTTCCAGTCTTCACCCGGTTTAGAAGGAGGTATCAAAAGTTGCGAGCGCTTCTTTGAAACTTGATGGATTCCGAGAGGAAGCTTCACTAGGTTGCCGAAGCCTTTTCCGGAAACCTGACTTTGCTTCGGAAAGACCTCTTTGACGCGAACCTCTGCTTGATCCGATATATTCCTAAGAAGCTTATTCGCAACGATGGCTGGGATTGAAGGGTCGAAGAAGGTCCAGACATGGTAGCCTTTACTGCCGGAGAACTCTATTAAGATGCTTGAAAACAGGATCTTCGCTGTTAGTTTCTCCACAATCTTAGCAACGTCTTTTCTAAGCAGGTTCAGCTGCTCGGCGGTCGGATTCTCAACGTCGAGGTCGTATAAGGCCCATTTAACCGTGTTATCCATCGGGGAGATCTGGTAGATTCCGATGGTTTTCTCGCCGCGTAGATGCTGCTTGATAATCTCCTTCGTCAAAGGTTCCTTGATTAAGTTATATGAGCCGTCCGGCAGCTGCTCAGCGTAGCAGTCGCTTCTATTAACGAAGAGACTCCAAATCTTATCGATGAGAGCATCTTCAAGCGACTCAGGCTTCAACGTAGCGATGGGTATTTGCAGTCGAACTCTCTTAGGGCATGTCTTAAGCCTACATAAGCCTATACAATCATAATTGTAGAAGCAGATGGGGTTGCCGTGTTGATCAAGCGATGCGTACCGACATGTTAACGCTTCTTTCAATGATCCTTGAGTATGAGCTTCAGTAGTTTCCAGCTTGCTTTTTCGCTTGAAGTTTCTCAGCCTTCTCGAATTTCGATAGTCTCTTTCCTTCAATTCTGCGTCGCCTCCAATATCTTTGAGAAAAATTTCAGTCTCAGTTTAGCGAAAATTATGTCGATTGGGATGTCAAGATGCTGGACCACCCCGCACTCGTCCCCAGCATTACTGAAAACTATGTCGGAAAGAGCTCCGAGACACTTATCGCACAGGTAAACATATGATCCCAAAGGTCTAGCTCTAACTGTTCTGTGCGTACAGAAGTGGCACCTGGGCCTCCAATTTCTTATGAACGTCTTGTGAGAAACCTTACCCAAATTTAAGCCTCTTTCGCTGGCCGGCGAAGGTCTTTTTCAATTTTTTTCAGACCTATAGTATGTCACCGCAAGGTATAAAGGTATCCTTTAGACGTAATAAGAGACCTAAGGATGGATTTGGATGGGTAGAAGACCTGAGGCGCAGAGGGCAATTGTCAAGTGTCTAATGGCTGGAAGGAAAAGGTGGACCGAACTCTTTAAGGAGTCGGGGCTTGGTAAGGGACCGTTTGTTAAAGGTCTTAATGAATTATTGAAAAGAAAAGTGGTTTCATATTCGGTGGACTCGACGAAACGTCCAGCGATAAGATATTATGAGTTGAATAGAATTCCAGTATACAGTGAAAGAGGTAGACGAAGTCTTTTCTCAATGTTCTCTATGGAGATCTTTGATGATCTCGACAAAGTAGTTAGGAACCGATCGCATCCCGACAGAGAAGTTCTAAAGAGGTTTTGTGAAAAAATCGGCCTACTAGCACTATATACATTTCTGCTCGGATTATCAGTGAAAGAGCCCGAGGAAGCTGACAAATGGATCAGAGAGGGGTTTGCCACAGCCCACCAAAAATTCCAACTCTTGTCCATGCTTATTGGCCGGATATGCTACGGGATGATGAAGTTTAGGGAGCGCTCAGACACTAAAGAGATTGTCAGAAGAGCCTTCGGATGGCATAAGGATGAGGGCATATACATTTCATTCACAACCGCGGAGGAACTCTGGCTTAACCCAAAGCTGATGGAACTAGTGATAGAGCAGTTACCTGACAGCAGAATTGAAGAATTGAAAAATACTCTTCGAAAACTCTATCCAGAGGATGTTGCGCTTCTGGACAGACTGTCCTCAATAGATGTCCTATACGACAAATTCATGAGATGGGCATTCCAGAAGGAACAGATTAAGAAAGAAGAATGAGCGCGAAGGCTTGAGTGAACGGTTCTTGAAGTGGGCTGTGAAGAGGTACTACAAATCTTTTGGCTACGGCGTTAAGATAGCTAGGATTCATCTCGGCAATACTGAAATTGATGGGGAAGCCGTAGGCTTGGATGGCGAGAGGATAGCTATCGAGATTAAGACGCCGAGCGATGATCTCGCTCGAGGTCTAGGTCAACTCGCTGAAGCCTTGGCTTCCGGCTACAATTAAGCTGTACTGGTAACAACCTTAAGGAAAGCTAAACAGATTGACAGCCCAATCTTCAACGTGCCCGGATTCACGCTCCTAGCGGTAGATTCGAAGGGAAACGTCCATCCAATGGTTAGAGTAGCGAACAATGAGCCCTATCTGCCAAGTATGCAGGACGATTGGCTTACAAAGCCTTCCATAGGTGAGATGAGGATCAAGGCGGCGATCGAGAGGCTGAAGGAGCAAGCCGCGAGCGAAAAAGCCCGTTCAACACGAGCCAAAGTAGCTTGAATGGATGCAACAGCTCGACGAGATTCCGAAGAAAAAACTAGTAAGGAAAGAGTTAGGCTCATTGAAGTGAAGGGATCGTCGACAGGAATTCTTTTTTCGAGTTCTAGGACCCCTTAAGGAATCCATTATTTTTCGATTTTAAGAGAGCCTCGATTTTCTTCAAACTCACTCGATCTAATGAAATAGGCGACCTTTGAGCTTCATGAAAGTTGTTCTAGGACAAGTCTGATGTGTTTACATTGGACTGATGTCGACTGAAAACTTGGGCAAGTGCAGCTTCTTTTGGATAGATCGACGATGTATGCTCTACGTCTAAATCTGAAACTTGATACTCTATACAAGTTCTCTTCAATTTTCTCAACTCTTCGTTTGATCACAGGCCGTTTCACTATCTTAAGATTCGGGATAGCTGACGCTCTATCAATTATGAAAGACAGTGCCTTGACATCGTCTTCATTATATTCCATCAGCCTTCGAAGTAGACTCTCATCTCTGTTTTTCTGGTATCTTCGGTATGCTTTTGCGACGGCGCGTCCGTTCAATTCAGGATGTTTAAATTCGTAGCCGAAACGCATGCCAACATATTTGAGCGAATATTTCCTAACGGCAAAGGATCTCCTGATCGCGTAAAAGAGATCCTTCATCACTAGGAATTCTGAAGGGAAACCATAATGTCTTAGCCTACTTTTGACAAGATCCTCATCGAATCGCTTGATTCCAGCGTAATAGCACAAGATCGCGTCTGGATAATTCTTTGAGAAGTTGATGAAGGCTTCTAGAACGCTTTTCTCTTCGCTCGGGCTTTTTGCTATGAACTGTTTGAACGTGGGAGGGTCGGTCTTTACATACGCCCCGATCAGCCATGTGAAAGATCTACCGGGATCAGTCTCAATGTCGAAGAAGATAAGATCCCCGTCAGGAAGGATAAGCGGCCCTTTCACATTGGGTCTTCGTCTTGACTTGGTCACTGCGTCTAGACCCGTGGGAACGAGACTTTCGGTTGACCTAGACCGGGATGCGTAAGCTATTATGATCAATCCTAGAAATAAGAGGACTACGACAGCCATCAGAAACGATAGGTCCAGAAGTACTCATGCTCCTTGTGATCTATATGGGTGAAAATCTGCCCTTATCGATAAAACCCTTTTATCAACAGGTTTGAGCGGATTTGATTTGGCGGCTGAGCAATATCTACTGTGAAGAAATTTCTCTATTCAACACTTTCCAGCGTATATTGGAAAACTCTGGGACCCGGGAACCGTGGGTATCTTTCAACGGTTATACGCCCTGAGCAGTAGCCTTCCCTAGCTTCGTCTTTTGGAAAAATTAAAAAAATTCTCAGCCTTGAATGAAGGACTTTTCTACGTCCTCTTGCTCGTTTCTATCAGTTTGGCCAAGGCGGTTCTCAGTTCGATGACTTCTATTGGACATTCAGGCCAGTTATGCAGCCAACAGACTATAATATCACATTGGCTAGGATCATGCTGATGATTCTTGAAGTCTAGGCTTCTGAATTCAAATTCTATGTCAACCGGCTCGTATTCTGTTTTCCCAATTCTTCTTCTGCCAAAAGCATCAGGAAAGCCTTGCTGTATGCCCTCAATGTATTCTATGCCGAGTTCCTTGTGGTATTTGGCGAAGAGAAAGATTACACCCTGCTCGTTTACAGGCTCATAGACCAAGTCGGGTATTTGACTTCGAGGACCAACTATCCTCAGCTTCCTTCTCTTGGCTTCCACACTAGGTCTCGTGCCTGTCTTTAGAGCTTCCAAGCCCTTCTCGGTTATCTCATAGACCCCGGGCTTGGCTTCTCGTATGCAGCCCCATCGAACCAACGGCGCAAGTCTACCAGCAACAACCGGTTTCGTCAGCCTCAACTTAGCTGAAAGATCCGAACCGGTTCTAGATCCTTCCTTCAGTTCTTCGAGAATTGTGAGGTATTCATCCTCCAACTTCTTCATAGCATGACGCCTTCTGGCCGAGCGATTCTTGCTGGGTAATCTCAGTAGCAAGCGTTGATAAGATTTGTGCTACCAAAATGTGGTATCAGAATGTGTATCGGAAACGGGCATAGGGGAATCCATTGTGACACCAATTGAGGATACCAAAATGATAGAAGGAAAAGGAAGATTCATCAACAGACCAACAAAGACTGGCAAAGGGGTTTACGACAAGTTCTTCATCTATGTACCGACTGAGATAGCGAGAGACGGACTATTTCCCTTCCATGAAGGGGACGAGGTGACCATGAGAATAGACTCTAAGAGGAAGCGTTTGATAGTGGAAAAAGTCAGGAAAGCTGGCGAATGAAAGAGACAGGTTGTTAGAAAGTCTCAAGCTACAGATGCAGGACACAACTCTAGGAGTGAAAGAAGGCAAACTGTCTTCTATCCAAAAATAAGGTGACTGTTTAATAGTTTACCTTAAAGCCAGCTACTAGCATTACTAGATTAGCGAAAGTTTACTGTTGAGGACCTTAACGAAATGAACTATTGGGTTTTCTCAACTACAAGCGATAGTTTCGAAGTTGTTAAGGCAAAGAACATCTGGGCCGTTGGAGATGGGAAGGGTGGCAAGTGGTCAGTAAGGGCGGTAAAACCTGGCGATGTGGTCGTTTTTTACGTTATTAAAGCTGGACAGTTTCAAGGAATCTATAGAGTAGCCAGTCCTTGGTATCGGAGTCAAGAGCTTATATGGCCAGAAGAGAAAGCTGGGGGAAGGAAGACTGCTCCTAACGAGATTAAGGTTCAACAGATTGCTCTCGGAAACGCACATGTTAAGGATCTTATAGATCGACTGCGGTTTATCGAGAAGAAAGATAGTCGTTGGGGGGCGTATCTCCTTGGCACGCCAGCAAACTTCAGGAAGCCTATCACACAGGAAGACTACGAGTCGATTTTGGATGCAGTTAGAAAAAGTGAATCAAAAGAAGAATTGGTGACAGCGCTTCCAGAGCGCGTCCATCCCCAACTCGTAATGACGATCTACTCATTAGGAGAGATCTTCGGATATAGACCGGAGAAGAGCGTTCAACTCTATAAGATCAATCCGAGAACTCCACCTAAGCAACGCGAAAGAATGATAGATGTTGTCTGGAAAACAGGAGAGACATATTCCCAATGCATTCCTATTGAAGTGCAAGTTCATGGCAGTATAGACTCACTAATCAGACGTCTCAAGCTACTTGAACCGAAAGCACAGCGAATGATTGTTGTAGGGAGTGAGCAAGATCTCAAGTCAATCTCATCCGATGTCGAATATAGCGAACCGAGATCATTCGTCGAGAAACTGATCTATATCCCCGAAGAGAAGCTCTTAGAAGCAAGAAATCACGTTCCTGTAATCCGCGGCCTTAGAGACTTCCTCAAGCTTCAGGAATAAGGGTCGATATGGTTGACATTTTCTAACAAGATAAAGGACATTACCGTACAAGTCTACCAAGGAAACATTGTTACTGAGGGCGAACTTGAGAGACACTTTCTCAACGCGGTGGAAGAGGAGCTTAGGACTAGGGGGTTAACTCCAGTAATCGAACAACAGCGCAAGATTATTCGTGGTCGAACTGACGCAAGAATTGGCGGACTTGTCTTTGAGTTTAAGAAGCCGCTCGGGAAACCTCTTCAAGATCTTCTAGATAGATTGAAACAGGTTCAAGACTACATAGACGAATACAAAACCAAGAAGATACTTCTCAGGGGTATTCTGACAGATGGAGGTCATATAGTTTTTGTTGACGAGCACGGACAAGTCGTTGAGCAAGGAAAAATCGAAGACTGTATGTGGATGCTAGAAGTATGGACATCTGCTCTTGCTTTGAGAGTTGCGTCTCCAGTTGACCTAAAGAATTATCTTGGACCGGCCTCAAGCGTTGGCAAGGCACTCATCAAGCAACTATTTGAGTCGTATAAGAATCACAATATTGAGCCATTCATAAAAGAATGCTATGAAATGTGGGACGGAGTATACGGGTGCGCGACTAACCTCGATGAGGATGCAATTGAAGCAGTAAAGACGTTTGCTAGGAATTCTCTTGATGTCCGTCTTGAAACGAAATCTGACGTGAAATCATTCCTATTTGTCGTTGAAACCTATCTGTCAGTTCTCATGAAACTCTTGGTTGCAGAAGTTGCAATTCAAAAAAGCGTGATTCCGGCGACAACACTCGAAGAACTGTTGGGCGAAGATTTGCTGACAGGATACGAGAAACTGTCAGACCGCATATCATTCCTCTCAAGAGTCTTGGAATATGATACATTCTACTGGTTCGTAGATCTTACGAAAAGGAATACACAGCTCAACAAGATCCTCTCAGGCTATGTCGCCGAAATAGTAAAGATACTCGGTCTGATGGACTTCACAGCTGTTTCCACTGATCTAGTTAAACAGATGTATCAAGGTTTCTTTGATTCTGCGACCAGAAGAGCTTTGGGCGAATTCTACACGCCTGATGTCTTGGTTGACCAAGTCCTTGATGCCGTTAATTACCAAGGAAAACCAATTCTTGAGGCATGTATTCTAGACCCTGCCTGTGGCTCAGGCACATTCTTGGTTCGGGCAATAGACCGGTTCATAAAGGTTGGTGAAGAGGAAAATCTCCCTAAATCCGAAGCGCTTAGGAAGATAACCGACCAAATCGTTGGAGTAGACATACATCCTTTCGCCGTTGCAATGGCAAAGGTCAACTATCTACTAGCGCTTGCGCGACTCGTTGATCCGACGGTAAGAAGAACCCTGAAGACCTTGCCAATTCCTGTTTACTGGGCCGACTCACTCGCAAGAGCTACTATAAACAGCCAATTCAGCCCTACTTCAGTAACGGTACGAACAGTAGAAATCAGAGTTCCAGTTCTTGGAGCTTTCACGCTGCCCGATCCCAATGAGATTGACTGGGATAGATTGATTGATTCAGTGCTGACGGCCGTGGACAATGATTGGTCAGATGAGAGGTTCTTGGGTAATTTCTCGCAAGATAAGCGACTGGCCTACAAGGACGTACTGCTGAACTTTTTGAAAGTGTTTAAGGAAAGAAAAGTGAGAGGGTCGGATGGCAGATGGCTCTCAACATTACGAAACTTCATAGTCATCGACAAACTGAGAGAACGTTGCGATTTCATAGTCGGCAATCCTCCTTGGGTAAGAATACACAATATCAATGACGATATTCGGAACGAACTGATCGGAAAATTCGAGGTCTACAAGAAGGACAAGAAGAGCGGCAAGGTTGTCGGATGGAATCCCAAACTCAAGGCCACTAGAGTTCCTTTTCCGCAGCAGATAGACTATTGCATGGCATTTGTCGAAGCTGGACTGACCTATCTTAGAGAAAAAGGAAAGCTAGGCTTCGTGATAACTGCGAAGATCATGAACGCATTGTATGCTAACTTGCTTAGAAGGTTAATAATCGAGAAAACGAACTTGGTAAAACTCACTGATTATTCTCTCTCAGACAAGCAGTTCTTTGAAGAGGCCACGAACTATCCTCTTATATTGGTTTTGGAAAAAAGACCCTCATCCGAAGATGTTAATATCGACGTGGTCGCCGCGAGTCAATTCAACTGGAATATAGATCAAAAATCTTTGCCGATTCTTGCAAACGATAAAGAATCTCCTTGGTCCATGGCTCCTCCCAACATTGTTGCCATCTTTCGCAAAATGCAGAAGAACAACCCAAGAGTCGGGGACACGTATACAGTGCAAATGGGCATGAAGACATCGGCTAACAAGATATTTCTGGTAAAGGACTTTGCACCGACCGCCAATCCTGATGTCGTCACCGTTGTTAACGAAGGAGAAGAGAAAGGGAACGTTGAAACAGCGCTCCTGAGGCCTATGGTTAGAGGCGAGGATATCGGAGTTTGGAACTACAAGGTACCAGGCTATATAGTTTGGACTCATGACGATGAAACAGGCGATGTGAGGTCGGCGCTACCAGAGAATGCCTCAGAGTACTTTATGAACTATGAACGAATCTTGCTTAACCGAGACGACTACAAGAAAGGACAACCTATCTGGACTATCTTCAGAGTTTCAAAAGAGAAGCTTGGCAAGAAGATCGCATGGGGAGAACTTGCTAGATGCCTTGAAACGGTGGTCTTGCCGGAGTCTATTATTGATGAAAGACTTGGTGAAAAGAAGCTGATAGCTATTCAGACTGTGTATTTTATAGCTGCGAAAAGTCTTAACCAAGGCTACCTCTTCTCAGCTCTGTTCAACTCTACGCCAGTACGAAGTTTCATAATCTCTTTTGCCGAACGTGCGAGAGGTAGGTACTTCAGGCATATCTCTTGGACTGTTGGACTCGTTCCCCTGCCAACAAGAGTTGCAGAGGGGAAAATGAAGGACCCAGCAATTACAGAGGTCATAAAGCTCTCAAAGAAATTGCATGAAACCGAGGGCGAAGACTACAAGCTTGCAGACCAGCTAGACAAGGCTGTTGCGAAACTATATGGATTGTCAGAAAGCGAGCTAGACGGACTTCGCAAGTACCTTGTCGCTTGTGGAGTTCCGACACTGGAGCCAACGAGCACAGGAAAGAACGAGTAAGGTTTTCCGCAGGAATAAATAGTCTACTCGAGCTGTGGATGGCGCCCACATTTTTCCATCGCTTATTCTGTGAAATTTGCAAAGTTTTGTCGTAAACATCCGACTGAAGCCACTCAATCCGGCGGTCTAGAAGAGAGGGTAGAATGCCATCTAGTTTCGTATACCCCTCTTCCAAACCAGTCGGACAAATCACCTGAGTGGAAGAGCTAGACGATACTCTTCAAAGACCTTCATAATGCTGATCAGAGACGTTACCGGCTAGGCTGCTGCCCATATTTCCTTTGCTTTCTCCCTCGCGTCTTTAAACCTCTCCGGAGGCCCCTTCAATATCTTCTCTCGATAATATTTCGCGATAAGCTCTCTAACTATCTCTTCAACTTTTCCAGGATTCTCTCGTAGCAGCTTACTAAGCCTCTCTTCAAGCTCAAGACATCTAGCGCCTCCGGCTAGAGCGAATAGCCTAGCCAATTCTTCTTCTAGGCGATAGACCAATGGATGATGCTCATCTATCCTGTCAGGATCTTCAGGCGCCTCAAGAGCGACCATAGACCTCTGAATGACATCATGCAACAACGCCATGATCACTTTATTCGACAACTCAATCCTGGTCTCAATCAATTCTTGGCAGACGCCATAATATTAACACATAGCCTGATAAATCTGCAAGTCTGGAAAACGCCTGACAACAGCTCGAACAGCTACTTTGATCATTCTGTAAAGCGCTATCTTCTCTCAATCCAGTAGTGGCCGCAGTCTTTGCATTGAAACTTCCTATGAATCCGGCAATACTTAGTCTTCTTAGGCTTGGTGACTTGGCGAACATTCATACCATGACATTTAGGACAGATAATAGGCATAGTCGGAACAGACCCTCTAAGGCATCTTTCTCTCCTTATTACTTGTATTCGCACATATCAAAGATAGTGCTTTTGCGAATATCATGGACAGACTTTGAAGAGACTTGAGTTAAGTGGCGCTCGATGATTTCTGTCCCGTCGCCTTATCAAGGAGAGATAGTCCGGAGCGGACCAAGTCCCGGCCTTCTCGCGTTATTTTAAAGAGGTTAAGGGCTGAAATGCGCGACTGCTCTACCAAGCCCACTCTAACAAGGTGTCTCATCATCTTTTCGAATCTTGTCCAGTTCTGCGTTGGAAGCCCTTGTATGGTCATTAGTTCGTGTTGCGTGAAGCCTGGGGCATCCTCAGCGCTATTTGCAAGGTACTGAAGGACCCGGATCATCGTCGTTTGGATGGAAGTTCGCTCGGGACGAAGTTTAGTATTGGTGAATCCATACGCTGTTGGGTCTATTCTATTCCATCTTGACAAGCTGTCCGTCCACGTCCAATACTCGCCTGCCTACTTAAATATTTGGCGGTTGGTGGGACAAAAAGTCCTATGATTGTGACTATTGTTCCTATAATGCTTAAATGCGAGCCATCCCAATACTCCTAGTGAAGTCATTAGCTATGGCCTCAGTTGAAGAGATGGTCGCTAAAGAACTGTCGCGACAAGGTCGCAAGGACTTGGTTGACTATTGGCGCCAAATTTCCGCCTTCTACGAGGAAGGCGGGCCGAACCAAGTTGAATCCTATTTTGTTAAGAAGGTGAAGGAGATTAGATCGACATTCACAAAAGAGTTCAAAGAGATTGAAACCGGCCCGTCTATTGTTAGAGCAAAGAAGACTATTCGACGAAGAAGATGATGGAGCTTGACGAAGTTCACACTGAAAACTATTGAGATTGAGGGCTTTCGGGGATATAATGCCCCCGAGAAGCTGAACTTCTCTAAGCCGATAACGGTTCTGTTTGGCCGCAATGGTGTCGGAAAAAGTAGCACACTTATGGCCATCGAATGGTGTCTATTCGGCGATGTGGCATACGTCATGCATTTGGAGGGAAGAAGTAAGGACGAACTAGTAAACCAATTTGCTCCGGCGGGCGTGGCGAAGGTTAGGTTGCACGTCGATAACGGTTCGTCGACCTATGAAGTATCAAGGAGCAAAAAGATCGGTAGCACCAAAACGGAGTTCAAGATTGTAGGGCCGGACAAGGAGTACCAGGATGAGGAGGCCGAACAAAAGCTCTTTCAAATATTCACAGTTACCTTAGATGATTTCATTCGTGCAACCTATCTTCACCAGGAGTCCATAAGGGGCTTACTTGTCGAAGACACGGCTTCAAGAGACGAAGCTATGGACAGGCTCTTTGGACTGGAAAGAATTAGGAACATCATTGAAAGCATCCCTGTTAGGAAAGTTAGGGAGAACGTGGACGATCTTGAGCAAAAGAAGGCATCCTTAAGTCGTAAGATAGAAGGCGCCGTAGAGCAATGTCAATATGACTTGAACCGACTGCGAGCCAAGGTTGGAGACTTAGGTATCCCTGAAGGAGAAATCACAGCCGACCTCTCTTTGAAGATTTCGGAACCGATCGTAAGATCATTCGAAAGCCTAGCATCAGAATATAGTCTTCCCTCTGCTATGATTTCTCTCCCTTCAGATGTATCGCAAATCGACTCTTTCGAGAGAAAGGTCAAGCAGGCTCTGAGGGACTACGAGACTAGGATAATAGGAACAAGTAAACTAACCGAGCTAAATTCTAGCAAAGCGCAGCTCGAGGACCTCGTGAGAGGATCTCGAGAGAACGTGCAGGAATTAACCTCTAATGACGCGAATATTAACGAGTTGGTCGACAAGCATGGAAAACCCGAAGAAATTACTGAACAGCTTGGCGAACTGGATAAGAGAATACAAAGCTGTGAGACACAGCGGAACCAAATTGATGTGAATTCAAGACTAGTTGAGGATGCTATCATCGTGCTGCAAACAGCCACACAAGAAAACTGTCCAGTTTGTGGCCAGCCCATTGACCCAATGAAAGTCCTGAGAGAATTAGAGGAGAAAGCAAGGAGGAGAATCCGTCAGGAGATAGTTACATTAGACAATGAAAGGCTTGACTTGCTGCGCAAGAAGAGACAACTGGAAGATGTGATGACTGGGTTGAGCAGGTTGTTTGATAGGAAGAAGACAATCATAGAGGTGGGCAAGAGTATTTTACAAGAAGCAAGCAAGACGCTGGGAGAGCCTATTTCTAGCGATCAGGAACTATCAGATGCCGTAACAAAGCGGCTGTCGGAGATAGAAACCCAGATCAATGAGTTTAACATGGCCTATGCCAAACGTGCAGCAGCATTTGATACCATAAGGTCAGACCTAGAAAAGGTGGGAGCGATAGGCGACGTTTTGAAAAAGGAAAGCGAGTTTACAGAGATCAGTAGCCATTTTAGGGCAGAGTCGGAGGAGATAAAACAACTTGCCGCAGCCATCGCTGAACTCCAGTTATTGGAGCAGCAATTATCGTTGATCGTAAGAGTTGCTGGTGAAGTTCAAGCAGGACTTGCAAGCAAGATGATTATGGACTCACAGCGAGAGATCGAATCATATTACAGAACAATATGCAATCATCAAGCATATGATGGACTCAAGGTTGAGGTAAGGCCGCGTGAAGTTCGAGGGCTCGTAAAGAATTCCTACTCGATCAAAGCCTATAATTCGAAGCTAGGGAAGGAAACTTTCGTAAGCACCCGATTTAGTGCAGGACAAATGAATTCTGTAGCTCTTTCAATCTGCTTCGCGCTAACAAGAGTATTGCCACTAAAGTTGGGTTTCTTGATCTTGGATGACCCTTCACAAAGTCTTGATAGAGAGCACAAAGAGGCGCTGATAGGAATTCTAAACGAGATCTCAGGAGAAAAACAGTTGATAATGGCCACGCAGGACGAAGAGCTACTGAAACTCGTTCAATCCGCATCTGTGCCGGTGGAGACATTCGAGTTTGCTAGCTGGGGTATGGACGGCCCCAAAATAGAGGCAAGGTAGCCGTGTTTTGCTCGAACAGACCTACCTAAGAGCTTGGGCCGAAGTGAATGATCTCACAAAGGCTCTTGATCCGAGCGAGTTTGGGAGGGCATGTCAGTGTCTGCTTGCGCTAGCGTTTAAGGAGATAGGGTATAGAGTGAGCCACTTTCAGTATGTTGGTAGACCTGACTTCGTAATTGAAAGGTCAAACGAAGGTTATTCTGTGGAGGCCAAGGCACCGTCAGGGAACAAGGTGATCGTCAAACCAGAAGACCTTCTTGGCATAGAAGGATTGGGCCATAAGCCAATCTTGGCTGTGCTAACATACCCTGAGTTAGCAACTAGGTGGTTGATAATTGACGCGACAAAGCTGATGCCAAGGATATATTCAAAGTCAGACCTGACCAGATTTTCCAACGGTATCATTGAAAAAGAGGTAAGTAATGCTTTCAGTAAAATTATTGTAAAGTTCAAGGAAAAGGCGCTCGCAGGTGCGTCCGAGCTACGCGGACCACTTAAAGAGTGATAAGAGGAGCGTCGGGATGAGTTAGGAAAAAGCGGTGAAAGAAAGCGAAGAGGGCGGTTCAAAACAGGCTGTGGAAGTAACTGAAGCGACAAGTGAAGTGGAGGAAGGGAAAATGCCGAGAAAATCTAAGGCTGAGTCAACTCCTGAAGGAGCAAGTGTTGAGTCAATGCAAAGCATGTTTGAAGCAATGATCTCACTTCTGGGAAGACTCGCTTTTCCGCCCGAACAACTGAGAGCAATTATAATGAAACGAAAAAGAAATCCAGAAGACTATGTGAAGGCTTACAATCTCTGTGATGAAGAACATACTCTCAGTCAGATTGCAGACGCTATTAACGTGAGCGCAGGCACGCTTTCACCTATATTATCTGAGTGGAAGGAACTCGGCATAGTCTACGAAATTACAAAGAAGGGCGGAAAGTTTTACAAGAAGCTGTACAAGCTTGAAATGCCAAAGCCCAGCGAGATACCTAAGGAAGAGAAAGTCAATTCACGTAAAGGACGTGAAAAGAACGATGGAACGAAAGCAGTTTAACCAGTTAATGGATAGATTATCCAAGATCACTTGGTTGCTGGGTGTTCTTGCGACACCAATCCAAACCCAAGCGCGAGCAAGCCTTCTTTCAACATCCTTAAGAAAGAAGATGTTTAGCCTAATGAATGGCAAAAGACCGAGCAAAGAGATAGCAAACATGGCCGACACAAGTCGGCAAAACGTAGATCAATTTGTAAAGGAGTTAAACAAAGCTGGTTTGGTTATTCTCATTCGCTTTGGAAAGGGAAAAACGAAATGCCCCAGGCGAATAAGAATGTGAAATGATGGAAAGCCGCGATGAACTCATTCGTAAGGGATTAAGCTATCTTGGAAGGTCGCCTTTTCGAAGAGAAGTCTATAGAAGAGTTAATGGGCGAAAAACTGCAAGTGATATCGCCATAAATCTCAACGCTAGCGTCAATCAGGTTGATAATGAACTTAAGAAGCTGGACAAGCACCTAATCCGATTGAAGAAAAAAGTGGGGATAAACAAGATTTACGAAAAGATACCCGAGTATATTCCTCTACGATTGCAAGATAGAAAAACAATTCCTAGTATAGAAGAACGCCAATCTGCTACGGTAGCTCATCGTCCTACTTTTATACGGATTGAACCTAGCATCGACATAGAAATACCGAATCTTCCTCCGAAAGTTGTTAAAGAAGCTCGGAAAATGTCGTGGGTTTATCCCTACGTCTATCTTTTTGAGAACTCGGCAAGACATCTGATTATTAGCGTTCTTGGAAAATATGGAAACGATTGGTGGGAAAAAAAGACCCCGATTAACACTAAGAGGGAGGTCAAAAATAGAATTGCCCGGGAAGAAGTCCATCGATGGCATGCCAAGAGGGGGGCGCATCCGATTTTCTACTCAGACATGCATGATCTCTATTCAATTATCGTCAATAACTGGAATGATTTTAAAGATCTATTTCCGGATCAGGCCTGGGTCAAATCGCGCTTTGATGAGGTTGAATTGTCGCGAAATATCGTTGCTCACAATAATGTGCTTCCGAATGATGAGATAACGAGACTAAAATTAGATCTGAGCGCATGGGTCAAGCAAATCTCCAAATCTGTCTCTTGATTTTTTCGCAAGTAGAGATTCTGAATTTGCTGAGATAATGCGGAGGTGAAACGATGAGTGTAAATACGATCAAATTAGATGATTCTGATATGGTGACCTTCCGAGCGATAGTTGTAGAACTTCGAAAATTGAATGCGCTCTTGAGCGAACTGGTCCAAAATGTCAGTCAGTTTGTTGCGGCTCAGACTATCGTTGAAGAGGAATGACCCTTAAGCCTATGTTGAAGCTTCTAGGGGCCTTCTGATCACTATTTTGCCGTTGCTCAGTTCTTTGACTAGATCCCAGCCTTCATCGAGATAGGCAGTAGCCGGCATATATGTTAATCATCATCCTCAACCATGAGATTAACGAGAACTTGTGGTGATCACCATGGATCTGGAAGAGAAGAGAAAGAGATTCAAGGACTTCATGCGAAGCGATCATTTTACCCTAACGACATTCGCATATCTAAATTTAGTATCAAATAACATCAAACTAATGGTAGACCTCATAAGACTCGAAGGAGTGCTCTACGACAAGGTGGAGAAAGGTGAAATATCATATTCGGGATCCGAGGAAGCAAGAACCAGTACCAAACACCTGATACATCTCGATGCACTTTCAAAGATCATGATGATTCTGGAGACCTTTTTTGCACTTGCTCAAGCATTGCTTGGAGACTACAAAGATGTTCCGGCGAAGATGATGAAGTATGACCAAAGGAACATCGACAATTTTGTTAGAGAGATCATCAAGAAAAGGCTTGACAAAGGACAGATCTGGAAGATTGCCGGATTCCCTAGTTTACAGAAACTGAACCTAGATATAGGTGAAAAAGATGCAGTTGCCAAGGTTCTTGAGAGATCTGCGAACGACATAGCAGACTTTCTTCGAAGACTCGCACAATTCTATCTTGATCACAAATCACTCTATAATAGATTCAAACATGGATTCTCGATGATGGTAGGCTTCCAAAACCCACAAGATAAGATTGGAATAGCAATGGCACTAGATAGGAAGACCAACTTTCAAGGAAGATTCCTTCGGGCAACAGAAGGATTGTTGCTTGAGGGCTTGGACTGGTTTAATCTCCTGAGTCTCCTTCCGCATACTTCTCCAACATTTGAATATTATTCCAAAATTCTTAACGATTTGGCATGGATACCATATGAAATAGTTCAGAATCATCTTGCATACGCATACAACCTCGGGGAGGACTATCTACCTCAAAAGATCATTTTAGAAAAGCCAATACCCGAATCAGATTTCACATTGTTCCGACAAATAGCGGAGAGACTGCGTCCAAACATGTATTATATCGAGAAACCGGTCTTCAAAGTGATTTTCGATTTCAAAGGAGACAAAGTGGCTAAACTTCAGAAGGCCTTTGCACAGAATTATATAGCTAACCTATGGGTGCTAACCACAAATGATCTAATGAAGAGTGTGGATTCTTACCTTAGGAAGGGACGGATCTTTGACTGGAAGACTGTCCAAACAATAACTGCTGAACTTGGGAAGGCTGCTGTTGCGGAGAAACAAGGAAAACAGTCATTTGAGGAGATGAAGAAACTGATAGATTTTGTAGAGAGCAACACTCACATTGATGAAAAGGCAAAAGAAGCGCTTCTTTCCAAACTTGGGTCTTTTACTGAGGAGCCATTCAAGAGCGAAGGCAAGCTGGAAATCGAACATAAGATCACTGACACAGCAAATGGGCAATCTTAAACTCAAGGTATGTTCCTCTAATCAGGATCTTGCTACTGCCAGCTCTTTCAGTAGGTTTTTCCTCATATCCGCAGTCTATTTTAGACATTCGCTCTTTTCTCGGAGCGGTCTATGATAAGCGATTTGACACGAGGGCTAGCCGTTACAAGATCCCTTGTCTTTTGATATCCATCGGGTAGAAAGATGACTACCCTTATGTTTTAGTGAGGTTCTTGAATTTTGATATTAAGACTGTATAAGTCGCACCTAGGAACTGCAATGTGTTTCGGTATAGGTCCTTACACAATTGTAGAACGTCTATCCATTCAAAATCTTCATTTTGCAATTCTGAAGGAAGAAGATGAAGCTTGTCTCTCTTCGGCACCAACATTCTTCTCAAAATATGATATGAGGCATCGACAGTGACGGCACAAGTCGCGTAAGGAGACCACATCTTTCTCAGCTTCTTGCGGCCACCTAGCTTTTCACATATTATCCTAGCCTCGTAATCGGGAACCTCATTTCCTTCTGGGTCATAGAATCTTGGAACGCCGAAAAGGAAGTCGTAAGTGTAAGTTCCAGATGCAACGCGGCTTACAATGAGCTTTGCTGAAGGGAGTCTTCTGTGCTCGAAGAAATTCCTGTATCGCAACAGTGTTTCGAGCTCATCACCATGGCCGTCGAATACCTTGATAAGCCCTGCGAGGTGTATGTCTCTATTTCGAGATATCCCTCTCTTAATTCTATTGCGTGATTTGGAAATCTCCTTCCAGATATCTCTGAATGAAACTCCCTCATCGAATTGCAGATCATAAATAAGGTTGATCTCTTGAGAAACCAGATCTAGAGCACCTGAGAGATTTCCCAACAGAGCTGTGACAAGCATATACTTTCGAAGCATCCAAGGGGGCTTCTTTTGTATTTGTATATCGTCGATATTCTCTACATACATTGTCTCTAGATCGTCTAGGAGAACTTTTGCGATGCCCGCTTTCCAAAATACGCCAAGGTGGCATAAAGAGAGAAGCTCAAAGTTCAGCTTGCCCAGAACCTTCTCTCCAAAGAATTTGATCTGGCGGTCAAGCTTTCTGTAGTTGTTGATTTGGACACGTCCTTTCTTTAATAGGTAATCGATTTCAAGATCTTCAACAGTATTATAGTTTGTCATAATTTATCTCCACGAATCACTTGCGATATTCATACTATGTCAAGAATAAGGCTACAAAGACTTAATCGTCGGCTATGTGTGAGAAAGCTATGGGCAACGAGGATGATGCTTCCAACGCCCATCTGGTAGCCTCTCAGCGTTTTCTCTCGTGATATCCTTTTATACGAGGAAGAAGTTCAACGGAACTAGCTGTCTAGGAAGGTTGACTCCGAGAAATGGAAGTTTCGAGTAGAATAGAAAGAAGACTTGCTTTTAAAAATAGAATGATTTGGATAGTTGGTATTTTGTGGGCAATAATTCTGGGCATCGCTTTCTATTTTCTCTTCATGCTCGGAGGTCCCGCAATAACTTATCTAACTCTGATTTCATTTACTTTTGCGATTGGGCTTTTGTCAGGAATCTGCCTCAAGACGCCTAAACTAATTGTTAGGAATAGTTTTGTATTTCCCTTCGGCTTGGTGATTACCGCAATATTCAATCAAGTTTCTCCAAAATGGGTAATTGGAGACACGGGCGCTCTTGTTGGTTTTTATCTCGGAAACTTTGTGCTTTTGGCGTTGCTCTGCTACTTGATTCTTTTCATAGCCTCAGGCATAGCACTGTTGGTTGTAGGGTTTGAGTTGATGCCAGAAGATCCGTTAACCGTCGACTCTTACAGAATTAAAACGAAACTCGAAGATCCTCCAAATTTGCTTAGAAAGGCACTTGCGTATCTAGGAGTGAAGCCAACCAAACTATCGAGAAGTAAAGAAACGACTTCAATGGGGTTCCGGAAAGATTCAAACGAATACGCGGTATTTTTTAGTCCTTCAGATCAAGGAACAACCGAAGCGGATTTTGTAGTTTTCAGAGTAAAGAATGATACTTTGATAAAAGCCGATGAAAACGAAAAAGACATCTTCTTCGCAGCTCTTAACGGGATAATGAAAGTGTATAGCAAAACTACAGAATGGTCAACAGAGAATACTCCTAGACATGACAAAACATCAAGAAATACAGTCTTAGACTACGCATCCCCAATGAAGCTCGAATTAGTCTTACCCTCACAAGAGTTAATCAAACAAAGAACCTTTAGTTGGTTGAAGGAGAATAAGAAGGTAATAATCATAGGTATATTCACATTCATTGCAGGTGTAGCCATGCAAATAATAGCTACACTAATAGCTATGCAACTAATAGATATAGCACAGTTTCTGAAGAGCCTGTTTGGCGGATAAGTCTATATTCTTCGTGAAACCAAGGCTTTGTATCTTTGGTTTACCTTGTGATGACTGCGTCAGGATTTACCAACGGAATATACTTTCTCGCTAGCTCATAAAACGATGTCTCTACCTCAGCTATATTCGTCACGGCAAATTCCAGCTCGATATCCTCTGGCGGCATCATCCCCTCCTTAAGACTTGTATTCGCACTATATCAAAGGTAGTGCTTTCGTGAAACTCCAACCTATACAGAGCCCATAGCTGGGGAACTATGCTTCGTTTAACGGAAAAAATAAAAAATTCTTGGGCCAAATGTCGTATATTCTCAGGGTCCCAGTTGAAAAGAGAACTCGCGCATTATCCGGCGGTTGTGCTTGTGCAACGTTTTTGAAATTATGAAAGCATGTTTTCTAGGGATCTTGATAAAGTCCTTCATTTGGCACTAGTATCCTGAAAGCACGCTGTCTTCAGCCAGTATTCCAGCCGCCTTGTAGACACTAATGATGAGGCGACCGCGGAATCCCGAAACCGTAACATCATGAGTTCTGTAAGGGAGCGAATCAGGTATTCTAAGTGGCTTTGACACGGCGGGAAACGCGACAGGAAAAACTAGCCGCGTTCCATACCAAGGTCTTCTTCCAAGAAGGTGGCGGACCAGCCAGCGCCGAATTCGGCTAGCTAGATCGAGATAAAACTCGAATGTCACAAACTCTCCACTGGAAAGCGTTTCCCCATCATGTAATCGAGTTATGTGATGGACAGCCTGTTTTCGAGCGTTAATTATCTCTTCAACTCGTCTCTTGGAATCGCGTGAGCTTACTGGAAAAGGCCCTAAGGTTACAGTATTCGGCATAAGTTCAAGAACAGACGGCCCTCTTATAGAGAGGGCGAACCAGAAGATCAAATCCTTGCTGATCTGTTGCGTTCGCATGCTCGGAATCGTTGTTTCTTTGAAGCCTTGTCTAGTTAGTATCGTGGCATGCCATTTATTCAAATCCTTTTTAAGGGTAATATGGTCTAAAGATTCATCCGGTTTGGTGACAAGGTCAATCTTCTTGTTACCTCTTGTATACCAAGGAATACGCCTTACGTTTAGCCCAGGATAGAACAAAACCTGCTTGCCCGGTGTATAGCATAGCGTTCCAAGAGTCCTTAGTGGTCCAGTTGGTGGCTGAAAGAAAAGCCAGTTTATTCTACCGATTGGTTTTCCGGTATCGAAGAGCCTCTTAAGTGGCCGCCCTAGGGCAGAGGAAAGAGCTAGATTTCCAGTTAATGAGTTTGTTCCTAGTAGACCGAATGTTACCTCGATCGTATCCTTCTCCAAGAAGGGTCTTCCACCTTAGTCAGTTTCGACAATTTGTGAAATACTACCACAATCCCTATTGGCGCTGTCAGCTACAAATTCATTTCCGCTCCGGATACGACCTCCAATACCCAGTCAGCGGCTCTCAGGCGTGCTGTTCTCCAACCTCTAGTCTATTGTAGACATTTGCTATTGTCCCAGAGCAGTCTATAATGAGTGACCCGATCTGTGGGTTGGCTGCTAGGAGATCCTTCATCGCTTTATATTCATCTATGGGTATGGTTTTCTCTCTAGCGAAGTGTGCGATGAATCCGCGTTTCACATCATTTCTGACATCGGTGAGCTTCGTTAGATCGTTCTTGAAGTGTCTGATGTCTTCATCAAGCCCGACTTCCACAGCTATCAGAGCTCTTTGATGTTTGAAATCGTATGTTTTGGAGTTAACGCTGTTTATGATCGCTATGTCAAAGTGGCCTCTCGCACCCTTCTCAGAGGGAACGAGGACACCTTTGCTGTCTCTAATGTATCTTCCTATTGTTGGCAGCTCTTTATGGAGTAAAATCGTCTTCTTGCCATCGATGGTTTCGATCAAGCCTTTGAAGATTCTTCCAGCATAAAGGAGGTAGTATAGGTAGCAATGCATATCAGATTCGGTGTAGAAGAGATGCGGATATCGAATAAACTTCCTGCCAAGCCTCTCCAAACAAGATGCGACTCGAGACGCATATTCATTCAATAGACTCATGACAGCTACCACTGTTAGAGTTCTCGGCTCCTCTATTCATTGGAGTATCAGGCTACGGAGTATATGTAGCAAGCAAACCCGATAAGCATTGAAGTTGCTTGGGAATCAACTGGGCTTGTCGCTGACGTTACGGTCGTTGTCATAGATTCCCTTTGGAAGATTTGAGGTGATATTTGGGCCTCACTAGAAAATCATTCATATTCTTCCCATGCTTAACAATCCGATTAGTATTAGCCAAAGAGCAATAAATACCGTGGAAATACATAAAATAAGAGTAGAACCAGTAGGAATTTTGATTTTCCAAAGCATGGCTGGTTTTCTTCTTGTATCAATCCCAATTCTTTTTTCAATCTCAATCACTCTGTCGGTAGCGCTTTGAGCTATTTTTTTGAATCTATAAATATGGCAAAAAAACTCAAGGCTAACAGCAAAGCCCAATATCGATAAGATATACATTGCTATTTTTAGTTCAATCTTAAATACCAAAAAAAGCAATCCGCTAATCAATACTATCATAATGTTGGCATGTGTTTCTAGAAGATTATCTACAAGGTGTATCTCTTTCAAAAGAACTTCATGCGCTATCTTGTCCTTTTCGCTGATCGTAATCGATACTCCGCATGCGTCACAGAATTTCGCGTCGCTGGGGAGTTCTCTTCCACATCTAGAGCAGAACGGCACGACCATCCCCCAAAACTAGCTCTCTAGCTAAACCTATTTCTACATATATATGGATATGTTTGACGGTTGCCTTTATCTGACTACATAGATATTTCCGCGAGAATCCACGCCGGTCAACCCGAACCCAAACCTCTTGAACACCGAATCATTGATTGTTCTGGTGTTTTTGAGCGTGGTGACTAGGACTGCTTTATCGTAGCCGAATGCTAGGGCTTCAGCTAATTGTCCTACTCCTCTTGCCAGATCTAAAATCTCCCACTTCCCGACAGATGATAGGGTATAGCAACTTAGATATCTTCACAAATTGCTCAACTCGATTCTGAACAGTCTCCCTTATATCACTTATTTTCTTGAAGAGTTTAGAGGTGCGATATTGAAGATTGTAGAGCTGGGCAACGATGGCTTGAATCTCGTTCTGTGTTGGTGAATCATATGAGGTACCAAGAAGTTTCTGAATTTTTGGCATTCGAAGTTTGACTAAAGATGGTCTTTTTGCGATCTCGAATTCGCATATTAGGTCCGCTGCATAATTGGAAACAGCGTAAGCCATCTTTTCATTACATCCTAAAGCAACTTCGATAGCGTCCAGAATTTCTTGTTGGATGGGCCCTGGAGCTAAACACACATGACATATCTCCTACGCAAGCACAGAGGCAAAGTGGGCTCTATCTATCCCATCGGGCATGATAACTTGCCCTGCTTTCGGAATAGCCTTAGGTGCTCGCCTTTTCTTCTCCTATGCGTAGTTTATTGCAGACGTTTGCTCTCCTCATAGAGCGGTCTATGATGAGTGATCTGATATGCGGATTGGCTGTTAGGAGATCCTTCATCGCTTGATATTCATCTATGGGTATAGTTTTCTCTCTAGCGAAGTGTGCGATGAATCCCCGTTTCACGTCATTTCTAGCGTCAGTGAGCTTTGTTATTTTGTGGGCAAGGAGATTGAAAGGAAAAGTAAGGATGCACAGCGCGTTTTTCGCGGGTCAGCCTCAACGTTTGTCGTTTGTTTGGTCCCGTTGTTTCCGAGGTTTATGGATCTGCACTGGAAATCCGCCGTTAAGCTTGAAGATCCTCACGTGAATGCAACTCCAACACAGCTGAAGGTCTTCAGACGCGGTCGCGATTACCCTCAAACTTGAAATGAGTCGGATCCCGCATAATCACTGGGATAGGATCTCTACTCGCCGGATACCTCAACGTGCAACGCTTCAATGGACGCTTGTGTCATTCGAACAAGAGAATTTGAATCCTGAGACAAGCTACGATTCCAGGTAGGATGTCGTAGTAGCCACGCGCTTCAAAAATCAGGCGGCAGTTCTTTCTTGTATTCTTCGGCTCTATCTGCTCCTTCTCTGCTGATCATGAACGTCGCGTTTCTTCTTCCCCCATGTCGATAGAAATAGCCTTTTACATGAAGAGTGTGCAACATCTTTTTCGCATCACCCCTCAGATGGGACTTAAATTTTCTTATTATCGTCTCCTCAGTCAGGTTCAGGCCGAGCCGTCTATCAAAAATATCGTAAAATCTTACAAGCCATGCAATCTCTGCTGGGGTTAGCGGTTTCAGGGACAAATGAATCGAGAGATAATATTATCTTCCGAACCATATAAGTTTTCTAGGCAAGACTGGATATTTGCTGGTCAGAATGATATTATCCCTCGTCGAGAAACATAGAAATGTTTATATAAGTAAGTATATAAAAGTCTAAACGCCTAGAAGTCTAAGAGCTTAGAAATCCAAAAACCTAGAGGAGAAAATGGAAAATTGAGTAAGAGAGTACTAGAAGCATCCCTAGCGACAACCATCTCGGCTACTTCAAAAAATGTTGAGCAAGGCATTGAAACAGATTGGACACTATATGATTTTATTTGTGAGCATCCAAATTTGAGTGTGTATGCAATACATAAAGCACTTGGCTGGTCAACTGGTAAAGTGCAAAAAACCGTCAGAAGATTGGAAGAAAGAGGTTACGTTGAATCCCAAATGGAATACAATCCTGGAAGACCTAAAAGGATTGTTAGACCAACTGAATGGAAGAAAGTATACAAAATGCTTAGAGAAGAGGGGTTTGAAGAGTAACTAGTATTTTTGCCCCTCATAAAGCCTAGACAAAGCCTTTTTCCTACTTTCTGAAGCTTCGTTTCTTCTACGATAGAGATTTTTCGTATAATGTTAAGGGATTTGATCGCAAGATCTCCTGAGAAGAAGGTTCCAGAGATCATCCGCAACGTGTTCACTATTTTGGGGCACGACAAATGATGTTCAATCCATGCGGAGACCGGCTGGGCTCGACATGGACCCCCATGGCAGAAACCACAATATCGTGGCATAGGAGCATAAACTTCCTAAGCTTCCTAAGGTTTCCAAGGCAGCAAGGGTCCATGAATTGCAGATTTAAGCAGTTAAATGAGTAAAGTAGGTTTTAATCATTTAATAACTCGATTGAGTTCAAGCATTTGATGGAATTCGAAATGCTCAATAATTGCTCTGTTCCGCTGCACATCCAAATACAAGCTGCCCAGCGAATTTCTGAACACTTACAGATATCTCGTGACCTTATTTCCCTAGCCAGTTGAGCAACTTGGAAGGCTCTATACTCAGGCTGCTAGACAATCTAATTACGATTTCAGAGAAAAAATAGGAGTAGAGAAGACCTATTGAGTTTCTAGAGGTCTTCTTATGACGATCTTTCGGTTGCTCAGCTGTTTCACTATGTCCCAGCCTTTCATGAAGATACGCGATAAGCTCTTCTTCGCTCACATGTATGTTAAGTACTTCCTGCACCAGATCAAGGTACTTCTTACTTATGTCGCTCATGAGGCGTATGATTCTCCCGGCCACCTTATGAAAATATCTTCGCGAGTCTTTAACCGAACAACGATTAGGTTTGCTGCTCGACACGATTTCTGAGTTTCCGCTCGATCTGCTCAAGCCTTTGGACCCAAGACCCAGGGCATTGACAAGATTGCTGTGGGATGACCTCGAGGTCTCTTTCTCATTGATTACCCTTCACCTTCCATATTCTCGCCAAACTTGAACTGCATTCAACATCTTCAATAGAATTGACTCAAACTCAGTCGGACTTGAAATGCGCAGAATTCCGCTTTCCTGACGTAGCAATCCTGAAGCTAGGAGTCTAGACTTTATTGTCTCGTCCGTGCTGACCGTCAAACCGTTCTTTGAAGTGTATTCTTCCCATTCTTTCACATGATAGGGATGATCTTCAGCCTGCTTCTTTCTCACATAATTCATGAAGTCTAGAGCTTTCTTCGTTAAGTCAACCGAGGTTACAACTATCTTCTCGTTTCTCAAACGCTTCAGTGGATGAGTGCCTGATATCAGATCTGTCGTGTAAGATCGAAAGAATAGAGGTTCAAGAACCGCTTCAAGATCGTTTGAGTCTTATTCTCTGTCATAGTTCGTCTATGAGAAAAATAGTGAAACTTCTCTGACAATTAGCGACTAGATCGCTTGCCCCAAGATTAAGAAGCAAGAGATGTCGTCACTCTGTACAAAGCGCAACGTCTTTCATACTATTGAAAGGTCACGGGCATATCTATTCTTCATAGCTTCGAGCAGTGTGTCTACCTCTCGCAAAATGATTCTGAAAAGCAAAAACAGGAGCAGCATGAGATCTGCCGCCATGATCGCCGAGATGACCAGCCGCCCCCTAGCCTCGACATCTAGATTCCCAAAGTAAAGCAGCGCCATCAGAAGTCCCCATAGAGCCAGGGCCAACGTAACGGCTTTGCCTCTTGTGATTGGCATGTCGTCCGGCCTCATCGCCGAGGGAGGTTGGCCTTGGGCCGAAACCACTTGGACGCCAAGCGATCCTCTCGGACGCGCAGTTTCTAGGCATCGTTCCCCTCTCCAACAGGGCGCTCTTAGGCTGGCCTCAACATTGTGCGAGTTCCGGTGTTTGCTGATGATAACCAGATTGGTCTTAACAGAAACGATCTGGGAGGGGGCTGCGTCAGGCAAGTAGGAAGCCAGATATTTGGCGAGGTAGGTAGTTTTCAGGGCTCGCCATTCCAACTTACGAGTCTCCTGTGAGTTGGAGTAGGACCGCTTAGACCGCGGTCGGGCTGCTTTTCTACGCCTTGCTAGGATTCATGATAATTATCCATAACTTTCTAGATTAGCTTCGCCGTGGATTGACAACTTCGTCAACTTCTTCAGAAGGTGCCGATGGAAGTGACCTTGTTAATTCCAGCTTAGCTTCAGTTTCCATTCGTTCAGCTTCATCCCCGTATAAGACAAGATTTCCTAGCGCCTGAGCAATTTCAGTTGAATGATTCGTCATATGCCAGATCTGATCTTGCATTAGAGTCAGAAGCGCGGTGTAGAACGAATCCTTCTTTCCCCAGCGCTCATTTTCTCGAAAGATATTCACGCGTTGATCCGCAGTAATGATAGTTCCTCTAAATCTCATCCTACCGTACTTCTTATCGGTGAACCTGTCACGATATTTTGTGCAAATCGCCTCTGTAATCCTTTCAGTATTGCCATTCATAATCATCTTGAGATATTCCTGCGCTTTGATGTAGTAGTTTGTCATATTTGAGATACGAATCCGATCATGCTTTCTAGTTGCATGGTTGCTTAATACCTCCAGCAGATCGACCAGATGTTTCTGTCTATCCATGATTTCTTCTAAGCCGCCTATTATTCGATCAAGAAAAAGTGTAGAAGAAATACGATGAAAGGGCAAGAGTCCGGGAGCATGAATTATCGCAGAGAGCGACTTCCTTGCCACAAGACCCAAGCTGTCAGCATCGTCCTCCTTTTTATAGACTGCTCTTAATACCTTGTCAAGTTGTTGTTTCGGAAAAGGGATTTCACCCGATCTCGTCAGCGAATAGATTAGATCAAAGGTCTCTTCCTCGGTCTTGAACATCCTCTTGACTAGGTCAGCGAAAGCGATTCCAGCTGCCGGAAGATTGATGGTAACATCATACACTCTCGAAGTTCCTTCAGCGGTACGCTGAGTACCGGTACCAAGTCTATTTGCAATTATCTCAAGGAATTCCACCCACTGATCATCGCATCCCGTGGCCTCGATGGTGCCACATCCAGCAAGGAATAGCCCAAAAATCCTTGACCGCAACTTTGTTTTGTTCTCATCGTTGAACCGTAATCGACTAAGATCCAGCTTAGTATGCCACTCGCGTCCGTAAAGGTAAGTTATCGTGAATCGGTCGACAGAGGCGTGAACTTGTACAGCCATATGATCTTTGGCCGCTTCGGGTACTGCTGGTAGGAAATATTTTATGAACTTTCGTGGAATATCTACAGACCAACGTCCCTTTCCAGATTTCCAGAGTCTACTTTCGGCTATACCTTCCGATATTTCGGTGATTGCGCTCATCTTGCTGCATCTCTTACTGATTGTGGCTTTGTTCTTTTCCCCGTTATTAGATTGTCGATTTCTGTTCGGTTCGGGATTAAGCTGTCAACTTTGTCAAAATTGTCAATGTTCGTCAAAATTAAATGGGCTGCGGTAAAGATCGAACTCATGATGTTGCCATGATGTCATCGACAGTCGCCGTTGCGGGTGGAGATACGTTGCGTCGATACGATTGCGGATGGTGTAGTGGCGTTCTGCTTAACGAGACCTATGACATAACCAAACGTATCCCCGAACTTGCGAGTGAAGTCGAACAGCTTCGCTTCGGATCCCGGAACGAGAAGAGAAAGGTCGGATATGTGATATTGGACAAGGATTTCAACATGATTGGTAGGGGGGTTAACGGGGACAATCCCTCTCTTTTGGATCACGCAGAGCCTGTATCGCTTCGCAGTGTCAAGGCTAATGATAGGAATAGAATATGGGGGGCGTTTGGCAGTCTCGCCCCTTGTCAACCCTGCGCAGAGAGACTTCATTACCAAGGAGTCAAAGTCGTTATTATCAAGTCTGTGTATAAGAATGGCATTGATGGGATAGTCTACCTAATCTCCGTGGACACCGAAGTCTGGGCATTCGATCGAGTAGGTGTGTTTGTACGCATCAGATCACTCGGAGACCTCGCATCCATTGTTGTCGGGTACCCGCACACACATTTTGTCCCGTCGCGTTCCAAATACGCATTTACCCATGAAAGCTCTCTAAGTACTCTCCTTAAGTCACGGTACATATGCGAAGAGCAAGGCATAGATTCCGTCCTTCAAAAGATGGAGCTGCGGAGGATCGATTCACAAATCGAAGTCGAACTGCAGTGTCTGAGAAGCGCCGCCGAAGGGCATCCATTCAAGCGAATGTCCCAAGTTTCGTGAAAGAATAGACGAGAAAAGTGAGACGCAGAAAGTGAAAGATGGTGTCGCGACCAAAGTTAACCGAAAGATGTGGGTGAGTCTCATTAGGGTCCAAATCGAGAAGCTGCTTGGGCAAAAGCCTAGCCCCAACGCGTATCGCATTCAACCAACGAAGATAATCATCTCTTATATTTGGACTTCGATAAACGCTAATCCAATCGCTAACCAAAGGGCCCACTAGCAAGCCTCATAACACTTGGGCCTCGAAACAAACAGACCTCTAACAGAACCCCTAGAGCTCATCAAACCTACTCCAAAATAAAAATGGGATAGGATGCGAGAAAATCGCAGACTCTAGGGGTCTACACCAAGTCATGTATCTGGCTTCTGGGACTGGATGAGCATCAAATGCCTCTTATCTAGGAAGTCCCTCAAGTAGGGAGCTGCCAGGGCAAGAAGGAATGAATAGACAGTACTTACACCGAGATTTCGGGAGAAAATGATCAGAACTGCCTGCACGAGTGTCCATGTGATAATTCAGATGACAAGGTTCTGCCTGTATCTTGCCTTCTCAACATTCAATAGATACAAGTAGTTTGTCTAAGACTTGCAATAGTTTTCACATATCCAAAGTAGTCATGTCTTGAACTCGTTGAATCGTTAGATGCAGAACGATTATACCGATGTGTCGATGATATCTATTCGGTGTATCCTACAGTTGTGGGATTGCTTTCTATGTGGATACAGCAATCTTGATGACGCGGCTGCGTTCTGTGCCAGATGCGGCACTCTATCTTACGCGGTTTCTACGACTAGCTCGAACGCCACTAGCGGCAACTACTCAATGTGGCTCTACAAGGAACTCAAAGGAAAGGGATATCCGGATAAAGAAATGACCGTTCTCCGAGAAAGCGTTGAAGACTTCAAGCGACATCAGCCGTTTGCTTGGAAGATTATTGACGATACGGTTCGCCAAGGCGAGTTGGCGACGTTGGCCTATGCAAGAGAAAGACAAAGACACAGCAGAGCATCTGAAATAGTTAATCAGATGACGCTGGCTAATGATCTCTTTCAAGATAGACGTAAGGCTAAGCTATTTAGACTTGACATGGCGGGAATTCTTGAAAAACTACATAACCCTTGCGTCGATGCGGATGATTTTGCTGCCAAGATAGCCAGTCTGGCGTCTCTCTTCGAGGTTCCTCTCGATCCTTTGCGCCTTTTAGTTCCGAACTCTCAATCCGAATGGAAGGCTATCAAACTAGTCGAGGAAATTCTAGAAAGCGAAAAAATACGGTTCGACCCTGACATGATCAAGACGCGGCAAAACATCATAGACCTTAGAAATGCAATGCCCTTACACGCGCGTGACCGACCGATTCCGGCTCTCGAATTCTTTGGAGCCACTTTCCCCATTGGCTATGAGCAGCTGTGGGACAACGTCCTTGATAAGTTTCTCTACAGTCTCAAGAAGTTCGTAGAAGTGTTGGCTTCGTTGTAGAAGACGTAGGTCTTAGTTCGCCAAAACTCAGTGCAAAAAGAACTAACGGTGTAAAATTATAGGTGCGGGTATCCATATCCTGAAGAGAAGCAGAAGGGATTTGGAAGATGGAAGAGGTATGAGATTGTCGTATAACTTTCTTTCGACTAACCGAGGATTTGGACTATTCTCGATTTCGCATTTCAAATTACACACATTTTATGCGTATCTCACTAGCTTCCATGTAACTGCTCCATTGCAACCCCGACAAGGAGGAAAGCGCTCTCCCTTAGATAGCGGAATTTCATAAGCTCCTCCAGAATGTGTGCACGTCATATTCCTATAGACTCCTGACTCAGGATTGATTTCGCCTGTCTTGTGTATATCTCCTATCGGCATGAGAATCACCTCATATGAAAGATTTAGATCCATCTGGATATTTATGCATGTTCACAACATTGAGGTCTTGTTGAGAATGGAAGAGCAGAAATCGTCTTTTTGACCTTACTTACAAACTCTTCCGCTCATTTAATTTAAGAATCGCATCACCCCTTTTAGCAAGTCTAATAGGCGATTTACTCCCTCTAACATAGAATTTGGAGGTTATGTTATGAAACAAAGGGCTCACGCATGGGCGGCGCTTAGGGCGTATAAGCTACTTGATGACAGCGGGCAGGCGCCGAGGTTGGCTGAACTGCTCTCATACTACTTGTCTGACGCCTGGGATGGGGCATGGCTACCGGACACGCTGATCCGAGATATGACTTATGGGCATATCTACAAAATGGACAGTGACCCGCGAATGCTTGGGTTGAACACTATTGGAAGCGGATTCAAAAATCCGTATGGGGAATTGAAGTCAAAGCTTCGTGGAAGACGTCTCTGCCTTGAATATGCGAGCGACTCCACCGAATTGAATAAACCCTATCGGACGCATCCTGAAAAGGGCGGCCACCTACCCAACCGGGTGATAGCGCTCAGCCATACACTAAGCGACATGCTTAAGATGAGCGACTTCCCCATGGCATTCTACGTCAAAAAGGAAAAGCCGAAAGCCTACATGGCGGATTTATCCGCACAGAAAGTTAAGGACTTATCTCTCTCACCCAACTTCTCAGCCCGCCAGATCGCTTTAACATTCTTCATGCTCAGCCACTACATCTGCGATGCCCACATGCCACTTCACGCCGACCTAAGAAACACCGCCATATACAAAGAGAAGAAGCTAACTACAAAATTCCACTCATCCCTAGAAGCAGAATGGGAGAAATACTTCCCCGAGAAACCTGAACTCACCTTACACAAATACCTCAAAAAATCAGTGGACAGAGCCGTAAAAACCCTACCGAAAGGATCCCCAATCAAAATAGACAAAGACAAAAACTACGCGCTCAGCAACAAAATCCTAAAAATAAAGGGAGACGAATGGAAAGAAACCCTCTACATCGCCCGAGCATCATACGCCGTATCTAGAAAATGGATCCCAACCACCTACAGTGACGCAGACAAGTTCATAAACGGCATAGGAAAAAAGGAATTCGACCACGTAACAAATTGCATATTCCACGACGCCGTCGAATCCACAGCCAGACTCTGGTACAAAGCATGGGAAAGATACACAACCTAACTAAATCACAAAATCTTCAAAAAATTAAGCCGTTTTCGCTGGAACGCCTGAAAAAGGTTGGGGAGTCAAAATCGAAGCCCCACTGTATCCCCGAATCGTCATTCAAAATTCATGAAAGTTCCATGATATCCTAGACTTGAATATTGACCTAACAGTCATCGCAGAAATAGAAAAAGAGGGGGTTTGCGGGAGACATCGCCACTCTGTATTGTTAAATACTATTTGCAGAATGCTGTCTAGAGCAAATGTCTGTTGAGGTTGATCCTTATCCTCTCCATGGGTGAGGAGAGGGCTATCATCGTACGTGTCTTCGCCACACCTTTGATGCCAGTCACTTCGTTGATAAGCATCTTCTCGAGGGTTGAGGTGTCCTCTGTCTTCACTTTAAGGAGGAGATCCTCTTCTCCTGCTATCCTATGGACCTCTTGAACCTCAGGGATCATCTTGAGGGTACTGATGACATCCTCATCTTTGCAGCATGTCCTGTCCAAAGTTATTCCGATGAAAGCCGTCAAGCTCTTCCCGAGCTTCTTTGCATCAAGTACCGCTACGTACTCGGCTATGATTCCTTTTTCCTCCAACTTGGAGATACGCTCATGAACGCTAGGCGGAGATAGACCGACCTGCTTAGATAACTTTGAGATCGGCGCCCTCGCGTCGTCTTGAATAATGCTGAGTATCTTCAAGTCTATATCGTCTAGTTTCTCCAACTGCATCTAGCCTCTAAGTTTCAATGTTTAGGCGTGCGTCCACCTATTGCGCTGCTTTCCTACAATACTTAGGCAGGTTCTTATGTTTTTCCGAAGAAAATGAGCGGAACGAGTTAAATATTCTACGGTGTAAAGGAAAGGAGGCGTGTTGACCTGAGGTTTCGAGAGACATGGATGGAGCAATTCTGATCTTGGTCTTCTTGTTAGGTATAGTAGCGATTGTTCTGCTCACTGCGAAGTTGAAGTTGCACGCCTTCCTCTCCATATTTCTCGTAACGATCGCTATGGGCCTTGCCTTCCAGCTGCCTCCAAATGAACTCGTCAAATTGACGTTGCAAGGCTTTGGGAACGTGCTGGGATATATCGCCATCATCACCTTAAGCGCTTGCATAATCGGAGAGGTTCTCGACAAAACAGGGGCAACATTGACATTCTCAAACTCGATCCTAAGAATCGTTGGGCGGTCGCGATCGCCCTTGGCCGTTGGTCTGGCAGGGTATCTATTGGCTGTACCTCTCATCTGCTGTGACACAGCCTTCATAATGCTCTCTCCCGTCACCCGTTCCTTGGCAGGAGGAAGCGGCTTCCCCTTGGGCCTCCTAGCTATGGGCTTGGCAGTCGGCGCCTATACATCCTTCAAACTAGTCTTTCCAGCATGCCCACTCTTTCCAGCTACAATATTCGGAGCTGACTTCGGGAAGGTTTTGGTTCTCGGCCTCTTGACATCGATCCCAACATTCATTGTTGGAATGCTTTGGGCCTACAGGGGTAGAGGTGAACTGAACGGTGGGCAGATAGGTGAACAATCGTATGAGGAACTGCGAAAGAAGTACGCCAAACTCCCAAGCTCCTTAGCGTCATACGCAGTCATTCTAACTCCGATAGCTCTGATCTGCATCAAGTCTCTTCTCGACGGTGTTAGATCGGAGAGTGACATAGCTAGAGTCATCTTCGATTTCATCGGTCACCCTATAATCGCATTACCGATTGGCGTAGCGTTATCTCTCCGCCTTGCCCGAGGCGCCTCCATGAAGGAGATCAATGGCTGGGTTTCCGAAGGGATTGGAAGAGCAGCATCAATCCTAGCTATCGTTGGGGCTGGTGGAGCTCTAGGTTCAGTTCTTCAAGGCGTTGGAATTGGAACGTATCTAGGAAAGGCGATTGTGAGCATCGGTGTGCCAGGCGTCTTGGTTATATTTCTTGTCGCTGCAGCCATCAAGACAGGTCAAGGGTCATCTATGGTCACGATGGTGACTGCCCCAAGCATCATACTCCCAATCTTGCCGAGTTTGGGGGTCTCCCCAGTCTTGGCTTCTCTGGCTGTATGCGCTGGAGCTATGATCTCAGTTCACGCAAATGATAGCTACTTCTGGGTCGTCACAGGCTTCTCCGGGATTGATGTAGCAACGGGTTACAGAACATTGACGGCTGTAACAGTGATACAGGGGCTGGTGGCCATAGCTGCAGTAATTCTATTCGGCGCGTTACTCGGGTAGAAAGAGGCAGGGAAAGAAGAGACGACTGAATGTCTATTTGAAACAATCATTATTGACCAAGAGAAAAAAGAGGGGACTTGCGGGGGATATCGCCACTCCGCGTTGTTATAGCCTTAACTACTCACTGAATGGGAAAGTTTGCTCCGTTACTGATTCTTCCGATTAAACACGCTACTAATTCTTTTATATCTTCAGAGTTTTCTATTAGACTGCCGCGTTTATGGTGAACGATTATGGCGGTGAGGGAGCTACTGGTATACATTGATGGTGCTTTCTACGCTAAGTTGGAAGCGAAGATCTCGGTCTACGACCATGGCTTACTTTATGGTGACGGCGTCTTTGAAGGGATAAGAGCATATGGCGGATATGTGTTCAAGCTTAAGGAGCATATAGAAAGGCTCTTCAGATCTGCTCATGCGATTAAGTTGACGATGCCCTTGCCCAAGCAGGGAGTGATAGATGCTGTTCTAGAGACTCTTCGTAGAAACAATCTGCGTGACGCGTATATCCGACTTCTTGTAACTAGAGGCTTCGGCGATATTGGAGTCGACCCTCGAAAATGCCCGAAAGCGAGCATAATCATAATCACGGAACCTCTTCTCCCGGCTTTCGGAGTTGAAGCTCAAGAGAAAGGGATAAGCGCGGTCATCACTTGGATAAGAAGAGATCGCGTAGATGCTACATCTCATGAAGTCAAGTCACTGAACTATTTGAATAGTATGCTGGCGAAATTGGAGGCTTTCGACGCAGGCGCAGATGAAGCCATAATGTTAGATACAAGAGGGCTCGTTTCGGAAGCGCCCACATCCAATCTATTCATCGTTAAGAATGATGAGGTGGCGACGCCCCCTCCGACTGCTGGAGTCCTCTGCGGCATAACTAGAGGCATAGTTATGGAGATCGCGTCTAAGCTGGGTTTCCGTGTAACAGAGAGGGATATCACACCCTCGGAATTGATAAGTGCTGATGAAGTCTTTCTGACTGGAACGCACGCCGAAATCGTGCCGGTAACGAAGATAGCTGAGAGAATCATAGGCGATGGAAGAGTCGGATCTGTTACTCGGAGAATCATTAATGAATTTAAGGTGGTGACGCGAGACCCGAAGCAAGGGGTCCAAATATATCCGTAGAATACTTTTCTTCGTGAAGCTCAGATAATGTTGCGTTGACGTAGATTGGCATTCGCAATTTCTCGTAGTGACAGCTGTCGGGTTATTAACGTCTATTCCACTAATAGCGATAAAGGAAAGGATGCCTATTGAGAAGGATACAAGCAGCCGCCTTGAAGCCTATACTTGAGAGGAGAAGCATACGAAAGTTTGAGAGAAAACCCGTTTCGAAGAGAATTCTTGAGAAACTGGTTGAAGCAGGACAAAGAGCTCCGTCGAACTGTGGAGTGCAACCGTACAGCCTTATAATTGTAGACGATGATGAAAAGCGTGAACGTATCTTTGATGCAATAGGTCGACAAGGATTCATGGAAGAAGCGCCGGTCTGGATCATCGTCTGCTGCGACTGGGCACGCCCACTCAAATTATTCGAAATGTTAAAAGTCGATACAGATCTCGGTCAGACCTATAAATTGGTTCTCGGACTTATCGATGCCACATTAGTCGCAGAGAACATCGTGACCGCCGCCGAAATAATGGGTTTAGGTTCTGTATTCGTCGGATCTGTCTGGAGGTCGCTGCGGAGAATAGCTCAAATCCTTCAGCTTCCAGCTAATGTGCTACCGATTCTACTTCTTTGCATCGGATATCCATCTGAGAATCCTCCAAAGAGACCGCGATGGCCTCTCAAGGCTGTCATGCATGAAAACAGTTACATTATGCCTGATGAAAGAATGATGCGCAGCTACTATAGAGAGGCGAATAGGACTCTGCTCAAAATGAAATATTTCAGAAAAGGCGTACACAGTTGGGCAGAGCATTGGAGTAAGAAGTTCAAGAAGAAAGACCTGACGCTATGGGAGAAGAACATCAGAGAAGAACTGAAGAAAATTGGGTTTCTACAATAGGGAGCTTGTTGTAGCTATGTCTTCTAGAGAAGTCAAGGCTGTGATCTTCGACCTCGATGAGACCTTAATCGACACTCAGAAAGGCTTTCGTGAAGCCCACGAGAAGATAACTCAAATGATCGATAAGCACCTCAAACAAGAGAAGTTGAATTTGAAGAGATCTCAAATACTCAGAGAAGTCCGAAGTTTTGATGACAGAATGAATCGTGAAGTCAAATATGATAGGGATAAATGGTGGCAGACGATCGTAAACAGCCTTGGCGTGAATGTGGCTCTCTCGAAGGCTTTCATAAGGAAGTTGACCACGGCATATTGGCATGCATGCATGAGATCAAGCAGGCCGTATAGAGATGCTTTGAGTACGCTACATCATTTGAAGAAGAAAGACTACTTTCTAGGGTTGCTCACAGACACTGATGGTCTAAAAGGTATGAAAACGCGGAGAATCAGCAAACTGCCATTCAAACATCTCTTTGATGCGATCGTAATCGCAGGGGAAGATACAGCGAACACGAAGCCCAGTCCGGAACCCTACGAGTTGATCGCTAAGAAACTCGGAGTAATGACTAGTGAATGCGTCTTCGTTGGAGACAGACCCTTCACGGATATCAAAGGCGCCAAGATAGCTGGAATGAAAACAGCCCTTGTCTATAGAAGGGATTGGAAAGTAGATGCGAAAGCAGACTGGACTGTCAAGTCGCTGTCTGAACTTCGTAGAATACCCTAGCTATGTTAGGATGCTACGGCTGCTTCTTTCTCTTCCTCTAGACGTCTCTTGATCCTCTTCAATCTGAAGAAGTCTTCTCTTTCTCTTTCTTGGAGATGCATCTCGATGTACCGGATAGTGTCGAGCATCCTAGGTATTATTATGAATTCCAGACAGTTTACCCTACGCTTCGTAGAGGCTATCGCTTCCGCCAATTTAATTATGGCTGCTTGTGAGCTTGACAGTTCAGCTACAGCTTTCACAGCGTCGACCATCTTCGCAGTTGCTTCATCGAGTTTCGCTGAGGTTTCGAGCATATTGTATGGAAATCCGTCGATCGCTTCCACGTTGATCTGGACGAATGGGATCGCGACGCCTATAACGTTTCTAGACTTTGTGTCGAGTAGAAAACGGTCGTCTACTCCTAGAGATGCTTCCTCCAGCTTCGTGAATCCTAGCGACACTTGAGACTCTGAGAATTGCAAGTATGCGTCTGAGAGAAGTTGTTGAGAGCGCATTCGTAGAGCAGAGATCTCGCGGACGAACTGGAAGAACTCTATCATTAGGGCGTCCAGTTTCTCTCTGAGCAGGTCTCCACCCCTTTCAGCTATCTGCTTCCTCTTCCTTAAAGCGAGCAGCTCCATCCGTGTAGGATGGATCCCGGTCAGAATCTGAGACATTACGCTGTAGCCTTCAACCTGTACTTAGGATGATATTTCTTGATCGTCGATGGATCTATACGTTTCAACTCGGTTTCAGGAAGCATCGATAAGAGCTCCCAGCCTAGGTCTAGTGTTTGATCGATATCCCTATTCTCATAGACCCCTTGATTGACGAAACGCCTCTCAAAAACGTCCGCAAACTTCAGGTAGAGCTTGTCTCTAGATGAAAGAGCTTCTTCACCTACCACTGCGACTAGATCTCTGAAGCTCCGACCTTCAGCATAAGCATAATACAATTGGTCTGAAACTTCCCGGTGATCTTCCCTCGTTCTCCCCTTTCCGATTCCTTCCCTCATCAATCGTGAGAGCGATGGTGAAACATCGAGAGGCGGGTATACGCCTTTCCTGTGCAACCCTCTATCGACGATTATCTGGCCTTCAGTAATGTAACCAGTCAAGTCTGGAATAGGATGAGTTATGTCATCATGCGGCATAGTGAGAATAGGCATCTGTGTTATAGATCCCTTCCCGCCGTGAGTGCGGCCAGCTCTCTCGTAGATCGTAGCCAAATCGGTATACATGTAGCCTGGATATCCTCTTCTCCCAGGAACCTCTTCTCTTGCTGCGGAGATCTCTCTCAGCGCCTCCGCGTAGTTAGTCATATCTGTCAGGATTACTAGGACATGCATACCCAACTTGATCGCGAAGAATTCTGCAGCGGTCAATGCGAGTCGTGGGGTTAGAATGCGTTCTATAGCCGGGTCATCCGCTAGATTGACGAACATCGTAACATGTTCGAATGCCCCTTGCTTCTCAAAGTCCTCTCTGAAGAACCGTGCCTCATCCGCGGTTATGCCCATCGCCGCGAAGACCGTCGTGAAAGGTTCTTCTGTACCCCTGACTTTAGCTTGTCTAGCGATTTGGGCTGCTGTAACATTGTGAGGCAGGCCCGATCCTGAGAAGAGAGGAAGCTTCTGCCCTCTAACGAGCGTATTCATTCCATCTATAGCTGATATTCCTGTTTGAATGAACTCTCGAGGGTAGGCTCTAGCGTAAGGATTCAGTGGAGCCCCATGCACATCCCAGTAGTCTTCAGGTATTATCCTAGGGCCACCATCGATAGGTCTCCCACTACCGTCCAGTATCCTACCTAATATATCTGAGGAAACTGGCAGTTTGATTGTTTCACCGCTGAATTTCACCGTTGTGCGAGAAACATCAAGTCCGGAGGTCCCCTCGAAGACTTGTACAACTGCTACATTTTCGCTTACTTCCAAGACTTGTCCACGCCTCTCTTCTCCTCTTGGTGTCGAGACTCTCACAAGTTCCCCGTATCCGACCCCTCTTATAGATTCAACGAAGAGAAGAGGACCTGAGATCTCGCGGATTGTTGAGTACTCTCTTCCTATAGTTGACATCTCATTCGGCACCTGCCCCAAGAAATTCTGTGACAAGCTGGTTGAATTGAGAGTCGATCTTCGCAGCCGTGTCTTCAGTGATCTTATCGAATTCCTTTGGCGAGTGAATCTTCATTCTGGCTATGTCTTCTTTCACAGGCAGTTCCAATATCCGTGGGAGAGGCACTCCACGTTCCACTGCAGTTTTCATTCGATCATGAAACTTCATTATGAGTTTGATCATATTGAAGGTCTTCATTGTCGAGCAGTAGCTGTCGACCGGGTGTACTGCGCTTTGCATTAGGAAGTCTTCTTTGATCATTCGAGCGGCCTCAAGGATGACCCTCTGGCTTTCTGAGAGAGCATCAGGACCGACGAGCATAACTATCTCTCTCAACTCTTCATCCCTTTGGAGAATGTACATAGCTTCACGCCTCAGATCGATCCACTCGCTTCCACCCTCCTTCTTGAACCAGTCTTCAAGAGAATCGAGGTAGAGAGAGTAGCTTGTCAACCAGCTTATCGCAGGGAAATGCCTCCTTTGGGCTAGCGCTGTCTCAAGCGCCCAGAAGACCTTCACTATTCGAAGCGTGTTCTGTGTAACAGGCTCAGAGAAGTCAGCGCCTGGCGGTGAGACCGCCCCGCAGACCGATATTGATCCAAGTTTAGACTCACTTCCTAGGACTTCGACTCTTCCTGCTCTCTCATAGAATTCCGCCAGCTTCGACGCTAAGTAGGCTGGATACCCCTCCTCCCCAGGCATCTCTTCAAGCCTACCGGATATCTCCCGTAACGCTTCTGCCCATCTTGATGTCGAGTCAGCCATCAAGGCTACGTCGTAGCCCATATCTCTGAAATACTCAGCCATCGTTATGCCCGTGTAGACACTTGCCTCACGAGCTGCAATAGGCATATTCGAAGTATTCGCAACAAGTGTAGTACGCGACATCAACGGCTGTCCAGTTCTAGGATCTTGAAGCTTCGGAAAGGCCTCAAGAACCTCAGCCATCTCATTCCCCCTCTCCCCACAACCCACGTAAACAATAACTTCGGCATCAGCCCACTTCGCAAGCTGATGCTGCATCACAGTTTTACCTGTGCCGAAGCCTCCTGGGATTGCTGCTGTTCCTCCTTTGGAGACTGGGAAGAAGAAGTCCATTATCCTTTGGCCCGTGATCAGGGGTGTGTCTGCTGGAACTTTCCTTTTGAACGGTCTAGCTCTTCTTACAGGCCATGTATGCATTAATTGGAGTTTGACTGTTTCTCTCCCTGTTTCGAGTTCAGCTATGTCTTCTGTGACTGTGTACTCTCCTTCATCGACTATCGATTTGATCCTGCCTGAGAGTTCTGGAGGGACCAGTACTCTATGGGTCACCAGCACTGTTTCCGGTACGGTGCCCAGTACGTCTCCTCCCGTGACCTTCTCGCCTTGTTTGACTTTCGGCGTGAAGCGCCATTTCTTCTTCCTGTCTATCGCCGGTGCTGTGACCCCTCTTCTAACGAACGCTCCAACTGTCTCTCTGAGGATAGGTAGCGGCCGCTGTATTCCGTCGTATATCTGGCTGATAACCCCTGGACCAAGATCGACTGAGAGAGGTTTTCCAGTTCGCTCAACTTTCTCCCCAGGTTTGATTCCTATAGTTTCTTCGTAGACTTGTATTGTAGCCCTATCTGCTTCAACTCGTATTATCTCTCCTATAAGACCTGTTTCACCCACTCTTACAAGTTCATACATTTGTGCGCCTAGCATATTCTTGGCTACAACTACGGGACCCGCTATCCTTTCAACCGCTCCTTGCTTATACATGATTGAGTTTCACCATTACTGAGTGATTCGTTCGCGATTTCTGTTGAGAGGGCTCTAGATTAAGAATATGATTTGAAATTAAAAGTTTCCCCGTTTAGATTGTGCTTCCGCGCGCCATCCTTCTTGCAAGCGGTATCACGCATGCTAAAGCTACAATAGCGGTTATTATGTACGGTGCAGTTGGACCTACGGTTTCAGCTGCTATCCCCCCCATCAGAGGACCCAGCGCCCATCCTATGCCGATGAAGGACTCTGTCGCTCCTATAGCCGCACCCGTCTTCTCTTTCGTTGCCATTTTGCTGGTGACCGAGATTGAGAGCAGCCCTAGTATCCCCATGCCTACACCTAGGAACACTACCACTATGATGATCTCAGTAAACCTTGTTGCTGTTGATGTCGCGAATAGCGATACAGCTAGGATTACGAGCCCTATCATCATCGATAGGTTCTCTCCGATCTTGGTTGCATAGGATGTTTGCGAGAAAGTAATAGCTCTCGTCAAGCCTAGCGCCGCGAATATAACTCCTATTTGGAACGGGTCTATTCCTAGGTTGTTTAGATGAGCTGGAAATATGTTGAAGACTACGGCTAAAGCTGCGCTTAGAGCTACAGCCACTAAAAAGACTGGCATGAGTATCGTCATGCTATTGGATCTGCTTCTCAATAGATCTCCCTGTATTTTTGCCTCTCTCACAGTCCTAAGCCCGTGGACCGCAAAGATAGTAGCGGCGATGCCTACCACTAGCGAGGTCAAGAATAATATTGTGAAGCTCGCTGTTTGCACTATCCACCCACCTATGGGAGGAGCAGCCAGCATCCCTAACGCCCATGAGAACGTGAAGTACCCGAGGCTTCTGGTTCTCTTCGTTAAGGTCGTTAGATCTGAGATTAACGCTTCTGCAGATGGCCATATGAACGAGTAGGCTATGCCGCTGAAGGCTCTCACTAAAATTACTTGTTGCACATTGTTCGTGACTGTGAAGAGCGCTGATGTTGCAGCAATTAACGCTAGCCCTGCATAGTAGAATCTTTTTCTGCCGTATCTATCCGAAAGGCTTCCCGTTATGAATGGCAGGATCATGTACGGCGCCCCGCCCGCCGCTCCAATTATACCGATATCTAGGTATGTCGCGCCCAGTTTCTGCGCGTAAACCGGAAGCAAGGGGGTCCATAAGCTAATGCTTAAGGCGGCTGTGAGGATTGAGAGGTTAATGTACAGCAGCTGTTTCTTAAGATACGGTTCCAATAGATCTTCCTTCTTCAGGTTTTCGCCAGGGTTTTTCTCGACATTGATGTGGGGTCTATTAGCTATTCAGTCTCCATATATGAGCCTTCAAAGATTCATCTCTTCTAGGCTTGCCATACTGATTTGGAAACGCTTAACCTAGCATTAATCAATAAAAGTTCTTCGGGATGCGCAATGGCTGGCTTATACGACTTGATTATCGTCGGCGCTGGGCCTGCTGGGATTACTGCTGGAATTTATGCTGCACGCAAGAAGTTGAGGACGCTTGTAGTCTCTAAGGATGTTGGCGGTCAGACTGCGTTGAGTGGCGCTGTTGAGAACTACACTGGCTACCAGTATATTTCCGGTTTTGAGTTAGCCCAGAAGTTTGAGGAACACGTAAAAGAGTTTGAGTTGGAGTTTCATGAGAGGGAGGAAGTGACTGGAATAAGGAAGAGCGATGATACATTCAGCGTTCTAACGTATCAAGGGACATACGAAGGGAAAACCGTCATCATTGCTTCTGGCGCGAAGCCTAAGGAGCTTGGGATACCTGGAGAGAAGGAGTTCAAGAATAGAGGAGTTACTTACTGCGCCACTTGCGATGCTCCACTCTTCGCTGGAAAGGATGTCGCTGTGATCGGCGGAGCCAACGCCGCTATGGATGCTACACTCCAACTGCTCAGTATAGCGCGCAAGATCTACATGATCACGATCAACCCTGAACTCGAAGGAGATCAGATAATGAAGGAGAAGGTTCTGCAAGCGAAGAACGTTGAGGTGTGGATGAACACTAAGACGCTTGAGATTCTTGGAGACAACATGGTCACAGCCATACGTGTAATGAGGCTGGATGAAGCGACGTTGAATGTGCAAGGCGTCTTCATCGAAATAGGTTATACACCCAACTCAGACTTCATAGATATCGTTGAGAAGAACAAGCTTAACGAGATCAAGGTTAATGCTCGATGCGAAACGAACTTTCCCGGCATATTCGCAGCTGGAGACGTAACTGACATCCCTGAGAAACAGATAATTATCGCGGCAGGCGAAGGGGCTAAAGCTGCACTCTCGGCCTTCAGTTATCTTTCAAGAAAGAGATAGTAGCCAAATCAACACTTTCACTTGGCTCTCCTCGTTAAATATCCAGCGGCAAGTATAGTCTCACAAGTGTTCATTATGTCCTTGTCGCTTGAAGAGATCGATAGGAATATGGAAGACTTGGCGAAATGCAAGGCGCGAGTTGAGAAGCTGCTCGAAGAAATCTATTCTCAACGTGAAACTCTTCGCCGTAAGCTGACCACTTAGCACGATTGCGTCATAGCGTAGGCCCTATCCTGTTTATAGCGAATTCATGATACCCGAGGCTCTCGGCTTTCGTCCGTTTGCCTGAAGCTACCCTTATGATTTCATTAAAGATTCTTTTTCCGACTTGCTCGATCGTCTCTTTGCTGTCGATTATGGTTCCAGCATTAATGTCGATGTTTTCTCTCATCGTTCGGTAGGTTCTTGGGTTTCCAGTTATCTTAACGACTGGCGCGATCGCTGACCCTACAGGGGTTCCCTGCCCTGTGGTGAACGCGATCAGTTGGGCTCCTCCAGCAATCATTCCTGTTATCGACTCTACGTCATGTCCTGGAGTATCCATGATCACTAAGCCTTTCTCGCTGGGCTTCTCCCCGTATTCCAAAACCTCTTTGATTTGGGCTGTTCCAGCCTTCAAGACGCATCCTAGTGACTTCTCCTCGATCGTCGTTAGCCCTCCCTTTATGTTGCCTGGTGACGGCTGTCCACCGATGAAATCTACGCCCATCGCTTTGATCCTCTGCTCCACCCCCTTGACAATCTCATAGATCCTCTCTCCGACATGCGGGGTTGATGCTCTCTTCGCGATTATATGTTCCGCTCCAATCAGTTCGGTTGTCTCTGAAAGAATCGTTGTTCCGCCTTCCTTGATTATCATGTCTGAAGCTACTCCGAGAGCTGGATTCGCAGCAATCCCTGATGTTACGTCTGATCCTCCGCATTCTAGGCCTACTATAAGTTCACTCACGTTGCCCGGTTCTCTCTTCATCTTGATTGCGGTCTTCGCCATTCTCTTTGCGATAGCTGCTCCTTTCTCTATAGTCCTCCGTGTGCCACGTTCGTCTTGTATATTCAGCATCTCGGTTGGCTTTCCTTCGCGTTCGATTACTTTGAGAATCTTCTCAGCGCCCATCGTTTCGCATCCAAGCCCGATGATAAGCGTGGCCGCTACATTCGGGTTGCATCCTATGCCTGCCAGTGTCTTGAAGGTTTGTTCCATGTCTTGGCCTATCTGTGCGCATCCGTGCTGATGAGTGAGCGTAACCGTTCCCTTAACCCGGGCTGCTATTCTTGAAGCGGTTTCACACGCGCAGATTACCGTCGGAAGGATGAGCGTATGATTCCTGATTCCGACAGATCCTTCCGGTCTTCTATAGCCTTGGAAATTCAACCGTTTTCCGCCTACTATTGTTGCTGGCCTGCTTTGCCTCGTATGCTTTCTAGATTGTGGGTGTGAACATGCTGCCCCGCCCTAATTGGTTTGATGGCTTCCCCTATGATTTCCCCGTACTTGTAAACTGGTCGACCTTTCTCTATGTTCTCTATTGCAAACTTGTGGCCGAATGGAATTGCTTGTCTTACGATCAGCTCTATAGTCTGATCGCCGACTTTCACTCTCACTAGCGTGCCTGCCTCAATGTCAATCAAGGCTGTTGCAACGTTGTCTAGACTGCGTAAAACCAGAACTTTCCTTGTAGACCGCATTCCTCACCATCTATCTCTGGCATCTTGAGCATTCCGGACAGAAAAGTGTGTCTTCAGGAATCCTTGCTGCGCAGAACTTGCAGTGGTGAAGCTTTGACTTCTGTATCTTCTGCACTATTTTCGCGTATTCTTTCGTCTTCGCGAATTCTTCAAGTTGCTGTATCCTCTTCGCTGTGAATGGATGCAACGTCCAAAGTTGAGCGAACTGCGAAACAGCTGTATCCTCAAGCTTCTTTTGTTCTTGTAGGATTTCTACAATCGAGACGTCTTCCGGTAGATCGCGAATACCTAGAGAAAGTTTAACTTGAACTCTTCCTACTAGACTAGAGTTGCCTGTGACGATTAGGCTAGCTCTATCCGCCGTTATCTCAGAGTATCTATACCATGAACGTAGCATGAGGTCTATCGGAAGTGAAAATATTGAGAGAGAGCCTAGCATCGTTATCCCTCTCGAGATTAGGTAGGCCAATGTATGGTATGGTTGATGCTCATTCTTCACGTGGCCCATCTCGTGTCCTAGTACAGCCGCAAGCTCTCCGTCAGTGGAGTGTTCCACGAGCGTCGAGAAGAGAACGATTATCGGTTTGTCTCTTCTCCCAATCGTGAATGCGTTCATCTTCGGCGATTCGAGGATAAACATTTCCGGCAAGTAGTCCAAAGCCAAGACTTTGGCGCATGCCTTCGCCAGATGGTGGACCCTCGGATGGTTGTGCTGGTTCACCCATGTTCCTCTAGCCAGAAGTTTCGCTCTCATAATCGGTTGCTGGACAAAATCTACTACTAAATTGATTATTGATGAGAGAGGCTCTGTCTCCTTCAAGTTGTCCAAGGCTTCTTTGTCTTCAGGATACACGAACTCCGTTGCTTCGAGCGTATACGGCAAGCTGGTGTTGAGATTTATTCTACAATTCGTGCAGAAATCTTCCCAGTTCGGGTTTCCGTACCCGCACCTTCTGCATTTCACAAGCATGCCCCTGTTTCCCGGCTGTCTATCTCGTTTCTAAAGTTGAATCGTCACTTAATTAGGACGTTTGTCTGTTAAATGGGTTGCTCGCTTGTGCTCGACGGCTCTTGCAAAACTAAGTCTTAACAGACAGCATTGACGGAGCAACGGAGTTTTTCCATGAAAATAGAAGCTAATGCCAAACGCTACTCCAAGATTTCAATCGGTCTGTAGCAGAATTGGAGGATGCTATGTTGGCGTCTTGAAGTCATCCTCGGGATCGCCCCCACCCCCCTGTTTTGATGTAAATTGACGCATAGGTTCCGATTCCAATAGGAATATTTTAGGCCTGAAAATATGATTGAAGATTCTTCGCTGGTCAGAAAGATGCTTGTCAACGTCTTCTTCAAAATGGCGAGTCGGAGGCGAAGAAGAAGGTATTACACTCGTATTAAGAATTTACATAAAAGAGGGGGTGGGGGGGGTCTTAAGGGCTAGAGATTCCCTACTTTTCTTGATGGCTTATCCGCTTCCGCAAGTTCGCGCTTGTTTCAATCGGTCTATGGTAGAATTGAGAGAGAAGATTGAAGCCAATGTTAAACGCTGCTGTAAGACCGTCTCAAGGATTGTGATATATGATGGCTTGAAGATTATCTTCATGGTCGAGCGCTATGCGAGTTGCTGTGGGCTCTAGGAATCGGGTGAAGATCGAGGCAGTTAGACATACCTTTTCGCAAATCTACGGGCAAGGTAAAGTAGAAGTTCTTGGTGTTGAGGTCACTTCTGGAATCCCTATTCAGCCTGTCGGCGATGAAACGATTGACGGAGCTGTAAACCGGGCGAAGGAGGCTATCGATAAAGGAGATGCTGATCTCGGTGTTGGGATCGAGGCTGGTTTGTTTAAGTTTCCTCGAACGATAACTGGGTACGTAGACATTCAGTGGTGCGCTATTGTTGATCGCGAAGGGAGAGTGACCGTCGGCTGCAATTCTGGATTCGAGTATCCTCCGAAGGTTGTCTCCAAGGTCTTGGATGAGAATCGTGAAGTCGGCGAGGTTATGGACGAATTGACCGGCATCAAGGATCTGGGAGAAAGTGTAGGCGCAATCGGAGTCCTATCGAAAGGGCTCTTAGACAGAGTGAGATTGAGTGAACAAGCTGTTTTGATGGCGATGATACCTAGAATGAATCTTGACTTCTACTTTGAATCTAAGTAGTATGCTTCATTTCTTTAAGCTGCTTCAAAACTCGAATGTCTTGAAGCATCTTCTCCGTAACTTTCTCCCAAAATATTCCCTTCGGCCTCGGGTATCTCGTCTTCGTCTCAATAATCCTTTCCTGTGTGATTATGATGTCCATTGGTATGTCATGCTCCTCTGTCGGAATCTCCTCTAGGACTTGGATCTCATGGACGGTCGTTGCTATAGGCGTCTTCTCGTCGATTAGGTTCAATTCTCTCAATATGCCGCATTCGATCTCGCTGTATCCTCCGCCTTTTCCTATTCTTGCTCCGTCAAGTGACACTGCAACTGACCCAACAATGATCAGATCGACTTTCGGAAGCTCAGTTAGATCGATTTGTTTTCCATACTTGAAAGCTCCTTTGATTGTAGAAGCGTAGCTGAAAGTTGAATTTAGAATAGATTTTGGGTCTAAGAGTAGAAAACCTGATTTGAGCCGTGGAGCTGGAGTAACCAGTATCTTTCTGTTGGAAAGTACGGATTCTCGGATGGGTTTTTGAGGAGAATCCGGATTGACTTTAAGAACCCTAGCATCTTGAAAGATCTGAAGCTTTTGAAGCCTACGTGCCGCTTCCTCTGCTCCTTCAAAGTTCGGAATTCTATTGAAGACAGGTCTGGGGAACCTGGCTATATTCCGTTCTTCCATAATTTTCCAGATCTTTCTTCGTATCTCCTCTTTCAGTAAAACTACGTCTTCCACGTGAACATCAACTGGAGCTTCTCGCTTAATTCAAGAAGCGATAGTGAGCTGATAAGTATGACTGCAGCAGATTCGGTTGATCGGTGAGTTTGCAATATGTTTCCAAGAAATCTAGAGTTAATTTGATCTCCAAAAAAAGAGAGAATTTCAGTCTTACTCTTAGGCGCGACCTAGTACTCGCCTGCTGGCATTCCCGGAGGCATTTCTCCGGCACCTGATGGAGGTCCAGCTGGCATCTTCGATTTGCCTGAAGCTATTACATCGTCGATTCGTAGGATCATGGTGGCAGCCTCGCTTGCGGATTTGATTATCTGTTCTTTGACTGAGAAGGGCTCATAGATGTTGAGTTTCTCCATGTCACTTACTTTGCCTCCGAAGACATCTACGCCGGTCCATTTCATTCCCTTCTGATGTTTCGCTCTGAGCTCGACCAGCACGTCTATTGGATCTAGACCAGAGTTTTGAGCTAGAGTTGTCGGTATCGCTTCTAGCGCTTTGGCGAACTCTTGAACTGCGAGTTGCTCTCTCCCCGAAAGCTTTTCAGCCCATCCTTTGAGTTTCGAGGCGATCTCTATCTCAGGCGCACCTCCACCAGCGACTATCCTTGGATTGACGACGACATCTCGAACGACTGATAGAACATCATGCATTGCGCGTTCAGCTTCTTCTACGACCTTCTTCGTTCCTCCTCTTATGAGAAGAGTGACTGATTTCGGATTCTTGCAGTCTTCAATGAATGTCCACTTGTCTTCCTCGATCTTTCTCTCTTCAACGGTCTTCGCCCATCCTAGATCTTCTTTTGTTAAAGCGTTTACAGCGTTTATCACGTGGCCGCCAGTTGCCTTCGCCAATTTATTCATGTCAGACTCTTTGACTCTTCTGACAGCCAGTATTCCTGCTTTTGCTAGGTAGTGTTGCGCCGCATCATCTATGCCTTTCTGGCATATGACAACGTTAGCTCCTGTTCCCGCGATGTTGTCGGCCATATCCTTCAGCATATCTTGCTCAGCGTCGAGAAACTGCTTCAGCTTCTCCGGGCTTTGTATATTGATCTTTGCGTCGAACTCTGTCTTCTCTATCTCCAAGGCACAGTTCAAAAGCGCTATTTTGGCATTGTCGATTCTTCTAGGCATCCCTGAGTGAACTACCTCTTTATCAAGGACTATCCCTTTGATCAGTTCAGTTTCACCAAGAGATTTTCCAGCTTTCTTCTCAACTTTCACATCGTCAAGTTCAACTTTGTACTTGTCTCCTTCTTTCTCCGCAACATGCAGAATAGCTTGAACGCCCAAGTTAGAAAGATAGTCTTTATGCTCAGAAACCATCTTGCTTGCGAGGGATGTGCTCCCCACTTTGCGAAGTACCTCTTTGTCAGTTGGGTTCACAGTCATGGCTATCTGTTGGCCAAACTTCAACGCTTTCTCTGTCGCTTCTCTGTATCCGCCAACTATTATTGTCGGATGGACTCCTTGCTCAAGCAGATTCTCAGCGTTTGTGAGTAGCTCTCCAGCCAAGATGGCTGCAGAGGTTGTTCCGTCACCTACTTCTTGATCTGTAGTCTTTGCAACCTCGACCATTATCTTGGCTACTGGATGCTGCACATCCATCTCTTTCAGGATCGTTGCGCCGTCATTTGTTATGGTTACGTCTCCTGTACCATCTACAAGCATTTTATCCATGCCTTTCGGTCCAAGAGAAGATTTTACTGCTTCAGCAATAATCTTCGCTGCCATTATGTTTCTACGTTGAGCTTCCCTTCCTTTGCTTTCACTGGAACCTTCTTTCAAGATTAGAATAGGCTGTCCTCCAATATTCCCTGCTATCGCCTGTGCCAATATTGCACCAACCTTTTACGCAAAGATGAATAGGAGGGCGATTTAAATGCGACGGCTCTAAACAGAAGCGAATTCAGGAGCCCACTTGGATCTCTCTAGGGCTTAACGATAATTTTGATCGCTTCTAATCTATTTTCGCTGAGATCTTCCATCATGCCGGGAAGCAGATGAAGAGGTATTCTATGCGTAACCAACTTACGCAGGTCTACTTTGCCTTCAGAGACGAGTTGTAATGCTACTGGATACTTTCCGACTCCTCCATTTGATGGAGCCCAAATAGTGACCTCACTATGTCGTAGAGAAGGACCTCTAAGGTTTCTTCCAGCCCCTACCAACACGAGCTTCCCGCCGCTCCTAGTAACTTCAAAAGCTTGGTCGATAGTCTCTTGAAGCCCAGCCGCTTCCACAGAGCAGTCCACACCTAATCCACGGGTTATCCTTAGGATAGACTTTCTTGCGTCCGCTTGCTTAGGATTGATCGTATGGTCTGCGCCAAATTCCTCCGAAAGTTTGAGTCTAACAGGTTGCGTCTCTATCGCTATCACAACCATTCCAGATAGTTTGGCGACCTGCGTCTGAACTAAGCCAACGGGTCCCTGCCCGAATATCGCGATCGTCTCCCCGGCTTTCGGCCGAATAAAATCCATGACATGGAGCGCCAAGGCTAGAGGCTCCGTCATCGCAGCTTCATCGAAAGAGACATTGTCCGGTATCTTGAACACGCTTCTAGCCGGTGCAGCTATGTACTCGGCGAATGAACCGTCAACTTCGAAGCCTATGTACTTCGCGTTAACACACAAGTGATGATCACCCCTGTTACAATGGTAGCATTTCCCGCAGTACCTAATGATCTCTGAGATCACCCTATCTCCTTCATTGAACTCTTTTACGTCGCTACCTACTTTCGCCACTATTCCTGAGAAATCGTGCCCTAGAACTCTGGGCGTCTTGGTTTCCAACTCGCCCTTATAGAAATGAATGTCTGTCCCGCACATGCTTGCAGCTTTGACTCGGATGAGAACTTCGTTATCGCTTATCTCCGGGATGTTCAAGGTTTGTATGCGCAAATCTCCTTTGCCATGAAGAACAGCAGCCTTCATCTTCTCCGCTGGCAAAGCAATTGGCCTCCTGAAAAGCTTGTGTTTAGGCTAGTTTTCAATCTAACTACTTAAACAGAATTGATGCGAAAACTATCCTACGAGGAGGAAAGCGAGTGTAAATGCTATCGTGTCGTTCAAGGCATGAGCTGCTATAACAGGTATGAGGCTTTTCCTCCATTTGTAGATAGCTCCATAGATCAATCCGAGAAAGATGGCTCCAGCCGTTCTAAACCATAGTACTGGGTTGTAATGGGCGAAACCGAAGATTAACGCTCCGACTATTATTCCAACTGTTGAGCCTTTCCATCTTGCGAACGACCCTTGGACGAATCCTCTGAAGAAGATCTCCTCGCATGGTCCAACCAATATCCATGTAAGAGCAAGTAGGACGAGCAGATCGATAGGGCTTGTTGCTGTTAGGGCTTTCAAGAACCATTCTGGAACTTCAATCGGTATGAACAGGTTTAGTATAACTGTGAAAACTGTCCCAGCCGCGTATCCAGCGACTCCGAAGATAAGCCCTAACAATATATTCGATGGCAGCTTCGCTGAGGATAAGCCTAGATCAGTAACTTTCATCTTGAAGACCTTGGTGACAAATAGGATCGTTAGACTAAGGAACACTAGCTCATTCACGATCAAGACTATCTTTGTTGTCTCGACTGTTGCCTGAAGAAAGTCAACATTGAAGGCCTGAGAATATAGGATCACTATTGCTCCGTTACTCATTATTATGATGAACATTCCGAGAATGAATACAGCTATAGAAATTATAGCGTCACGCGCTTCTCTTCTCATTCTTCGCCGACTCTTGGCTGTTGCAAGCCGCTTCTAGGCTTAATAAGAGTTGCCTACTTTAAGCTCTGTCCATTGATAGGAACCATTTCTACATTATCGTAAGATATCATGGGTGGCGGGATGAATGCTCTCGTTTGAACAAAGTTCGTTCGCTTGCGAAGTGGGTCAAATGTTAAATCCACTCGTGCCCAGTTTACTATTCTAGGTGAAGCATATGAGTCGTGAACAAGTTTTAGTGGCTACATCTCCAACCCTTCCAGGCTATGAGATAATTCGTGTCTTGGGTCCCGTCTACGGCATAACGGTGAGGTCTAGAGGTGTAGGAGGCAGGTTCGTTGCGGGGATACAGACACTCACTGGCGGCGAGATCACAGCTTACACAAGTGAGTGCGAGAAGGCTAGAGCTGAGTCTCTGCAGAGGATGATCGACAAGACTAGGGAGATTGGAGCGAACGCTGTCGTGAGCGCTGACTTCGAGACGAGCGATATTTTGCAAGGGATAGCAACGATCTTCGCTGCCTACGGTACGGCTGTCGTTGCTAAACCGACTGGACAAGCTGGTGTAGCTCCTCCAGTTGAGAATGTATGCCCTAACTGCAAGGCGCCTATTCCCCCTGGTGCCAGCTTCTGTCAGACTTGTGGAACAAAACTGTAGAACTCGAAGATCGATTGGTTTAGGTTCAACTGGTTCTTATGGAGTAGATAGCGGAAACCATTTACGGGTGGCCGAGATTATGGAGAAGCTTGCTATCTATGGCGGAAAGCCTGTAAGAAGAAAGGTTCTGCACTTCGTTCCTGTTGAAGCCAATATAGCAAGAGAAGAGATCGACGCAGCTCTGAAAGTGTTGAAATCGAAGAAGCTGTCACAGTTGGCTGGTGAAACTGTTGATGATTTTGAGAAAGCCTTCGCAGAATACTGTGGAGTCAAGTATGCGATAGCTGTCAACTCCGGCACAAGCGCGCTGCATGTAGCTTTAGCTGCAGCTGAGATCGGTCCAGGAGACGAGGTGATTTTACCTCCATACACATTCATAGCGACTGCGAATGCGATTCTACATCAGAACGCGGTTCCAATCTTTGCAGATATAGACCCTAAGACTTACACACTCGATCCTGAGGCTTTGGAGCGGACTGTCTCTGAGAAGACGAGGGCTGTTATCCCAGTTCACATACTCGGGCAGCCCGCGGACATGGATAGAATCGTTGAATATGCTAAGGCGCATAGGCTTGTTGTAATAGAGGATTGTGCGCAAGCGAATGGAGCTGAGTATAAAGGAAGAAAAGTTGGAGGTTTCGGGGAGCTTGGTTGCTTCAGCTTCTACTTGAATAAGAATATGACAACTGGCGGCGAAGGCGGGATGATAGTTACGAGCAATGAGGAGCTAGCCAAGAGAGCTAGAAGCATTAGAAACCACTGCCGGCCAGAGGTCTCCCCCTACCCGAATGTTCCGGCTCACAACGTGTATGAAGCTATAGGCTACAACTACCGGATGCTCGCGGTTCAAGCAGCTATAGGATTGGTTCAACTCCGAAAACTGGACAGATTCAATCGAATAAGGATCAAGAACGCTGCTTTCTTGACCTCCCGAATCGAGGAGATAGAAGGAATCGAACCTCCTTATGTAAGGCTTGATGTGAAGCATGTGTATTGGGCTTATGGGGCTAGAGTCGATGAGGAGAAGCTTCGAGCTAGTCGAGATGAGTTTGCGCAGGTGCTCCTTGCTGAGGGTGTGCATGCTGAAGGATATACGCCGATCCCTGTTCATCTCCAGAAGGTTATCAAGGAGAAGGTTGGATACGGGAAGACTCGTTGCCCCTTCGAATGCCCATGGTACGGTAAACCGATAGAATATGAGGAAGGTTCATGCCCAAACGCTGAGAAGCTCAGTAGAGAAGATCTTCTCCTACCAGTCTATCCGACTCTAACAAAGAAGGATCCCGAGGATGTTGTTAGAGCATTGGATAAAGTAGCCAAAGCCATGAGAAAGAGGTAGCCTGAAGCTTCTCCAATCTCTTTATGGCTTTGCATCCTAAACGGTTACATACTTGAACGAATTCCACTTTCCATACAATAAAGGCTCATCGACCGAAGAGAGGAGTGCCGGATTGAAGGTTTACGATCTCTTGATAGTTGGGGCTGGAACAGCTGGATGTATTGCGGCGAAGACTGCTGCTGAAAAGGGGTTAGATGTCCGCCTTATCGACTGCAAGCCGGAGGATAAGGTTGGAGATAAGGTCTGCGGCGACGCGGTTGGAAAGCACCATTTCGATAGACTTGGCCTCTCGTATCCCGCAGGGGAGGATTTTGAATGTAGTATGCTTGGGATCGATGTCTATTCTCCCGATCTGAAGACGCGGTTTAGGATTGAAGGAAAGGGCGTCTCAGGCTTCGGAATTAATAGGCACAAGTTTGGCCAGCGGCTCCTGAAGGAAGCGCTTGCAAAGGGCGTCGCTTTTCATGATTGTACTGTCGCGCTCGCGCCATTGATCGAGGGAGGATTTGTTAAAGGAGTCAAAGCACAGAACTCCAAGGAAGGCTGGAAGCAGTATATACACGGGAAGGTTACGATCGATGCGAGTGGTGTTTCAGGGATCATCCGTCAGAATCTTCCTGCAGAATTTGGACTTGATAGGAGAATCGACTCGAAAGATCTGATTGCCCTTTATAGAGAGCTAAGATCGAACGTTGAATCTGGCTCCGATTTTAGTGAGATCTATTTGAATCAACAGGCCGCGCCAGGCGGCTACTACTGGATCTTCTATAAAGGTGATGGCAGAGCCAATGTCGGCGTCGGAGTTGAAATGAAGAAGAGCTACCTGAACCCTAAGGCGCGGCTATACCAGTACGTTCTCTTTAGAAGAGAGTTCAAGAACTCTAAGGTTATTCATGGCGGAGGAGGAATTGTCCCAACGAGAAGGCCTCTAGACTGCTTGGTCGCAAATGGCGTTATGCTTATTGGCGACGCGGCTTGCCTCGTCAACCCTATTTCCGGGGGAGGGATCGGTCCATCTATGCTGAGCGGTAGACTCGCTGCTGAAACTGCAGTCGACGCCCTAGCCTCCGGCGACTTTAGCAGAGATGGCCTTTGGCAGTACAACATTGATTTCATGAAAGAATATGGAGGGAAGCAGGCTGGTTTGGATATCTTCCGTATTTTTCTCCAATCGATTGGCGACGATGAGTTGAATTATGGAATGAAGCATCAACTAGTGAAGCAGGATGATGTTCTAAAAGCCAGCTTGACTGGGAGCCTGAAGCTCAGTATAACCGATAAGGCTGAGAGAGCTTTCAAGAATCTTGGGAGGCTAGGTTTCCTTATCCGGCTGAGAAATACCGCCGAGAAGATGCGTCAAATCAAGAAAATGTATCTAGAGTATCCATCGCCGAAGGACTTTGAACGATGGAAGATCAAGGTCGCGAGGATCTACGCAGGATAGGTTTGGGTCTGAATTTTACGTTGCATCGAAGCATCAAAATTCGTAGATTCCATGCTAGGTTTAGAACTTCCAGTGAAATCAAGTAAATAGAAGAAGGGGAGAAGAAAAAAATCTTCAGAAGTTCTTGAAGTGGATCTTAACGGTATCTGTCTTCAAGAATTGCTTGAAAACTTCTAGAGCTTTCGCAGGATCGCTCTGTTGGCCACATGTAGCGCAGTCGAACTCGACAAGTCTAAATTTCTTCGATGAATGAATTGTGAGGTGACTTGTCGTAATGAGCGCATTCACGCTCACGCCTCCACCCATAGCGTCATTACTGATCCTGTAGTGCATCGGATTCCCACCCGATGTCACAGCAAGCTTCATATTTGCTCGCTCAATCGCCTTGAGAGAAGTCTCAACAAAACCTTTCTCATCGAGGAGGTTCCCATTGCAATTCGTGAACGTTGCAACTAAATGTTTGTACTTGTACGGTCGCTCATCCAACTTTGAATCTTCTTTTCCTCCAAACTTAAATCTTGATTTGATACGAACTTAGATTTAGAGTTTATTCTTTTTCGCGAAATGTTTCTCAATGCATGGAATGAGAAAAATTTCTGACCATGAGCATCGAAATTTTGATAGAAGACCTCAACGATAGACTTGAGAAAAAGTTTCTTCGCAAAATATCTGCAGTCAGTCTGTATAGAAGAATAGACTTATAGGTGAGCGTTTGAGAAATCGACGCCTTCAATGAAATAATGTCTCACATGGAGCATGAAATATGATGCGCCGACTCGTCGACTATCACGTCCACTCTAACTATTCAATTGACGCTACGGGAATGATTACAGAGTTTTGCGATAGAGCATTGAAGCTCGGCTTGCGTGAGATCTGTTTCACTCAGCATTATGATCTCGAGCCCTTGGAGAGAGCGCGACTCAATGGAAGGCTTGTTCCCATGGATTCAGATTGGCTTGACTACTACCTAGATGATGTGGAGAAGGCGAGAGATGCATACCAAGGAACTGGCTTAAAGATAAAATTCGGAGTTGAAGCAGGTTGCAGTCACCGATATCTGAAAGAGATCGAGAAGACCCTGAAACAATATTCTTTCGACTACGTCATCGGGTCCATTCACTACCTTGATGAAACGAGGGTATCTGAACCCACTGAAACTTGGCCGCGATTTAGAGGACAGAGCGCTAGGGACGTTTGCAGAAGATATTACTTAGAGATGGAGCGCGTTGTGAAGACCGGTCTATTCGACGCGATTGGGCATTTCGACATCTACAAGAAGTATGGTGCGAGATATTTCGGTGAAGATATCTTTCATGGCTACGAAGGGTTGGTTGAACCTATCTTTGATTACATGGCTAGTAACAGGATCGGCTTGGAGGTCAATACGCAATGCTTCCGGAAAGGTCTTTCAGAGCCCTCGCCCAGCGAGGAGATACTGAAGATAGCGAAGGAGAGAGGAATACGCATTATAACCCTGGGCTCGGATTGCCATTCTGTTGCACAATTAGCTATGGATCTTGATAAGGTGGCTCAAATAGTTGCGAATGCTGGGTTTCAGCACATCTATACATTTACCCTAAGAAAAAGCGAAGAGCTGGTACTAGATCTAGCCTCAAATTGAAGCTGGATATCGCCAGCCTAAAACCTTGTTGAACTGCGAAGCATATGCGTCTCTCATGCGCTGCAGAAATCTCGAAGAAAGACTTCAATGTATTTGGCTTGCGTCAGTGCAATAGACATATTCTAATGTAGGACAGATGTAATCGAAGAGTGAGTTAGGCACATGAGGCATAAAGTCGGCGTGAAAGCTTTAGGGCTTCTATCAGGCGGCTTAGACAGTACGCTAGCCGTAAGACTGATGCTAGAGCAGGGAGTTCACGTAGAAACTCTCAATTTTATGACGCCTTTCTGCCTCTGCGGCAGAAAAGGATGCGACGCCACCAATGTTGCCTCAAAATTCAAAATAAAATTGAAGAGAATATTCCTCGGAAACGAGTATTTGAAGATGCTTAGGAAGCCGAAGCATGGCTATGGAAAGAATATGAACCCTTGCATCGACTGCAGGATCTTGATGCTGAAGAAGGCGAAGCAGTATGCGAAGCAGATAGGCGCCGACTTCATCTTTACAGGTGAAGTGTTAGATGAGAGACCTATGTCTCAGCACAGGAGAGCTATGGAGATAATAGAAAGGGAAGCGGGTTTAGAGGGCAAGATCTTGAGGCCGCTCTCCGCGAAATGCCTACCTGAAACTGACGCTGAGAAGAAAGGTTGGATCGAAAGAGAGAAGCTGCTGGAGATTAAGGGGCGGTCTAGGAAGCGTCAGATAGAGTTGGCTAGGAGTTTCAGTTTATCCGATTACCCTTATCCAGCAGGAGGATGCCTACTGACTGATAGGGAGTTCACTGCAAAGTTAAGAGATCTCTTTAAGCATAAGAGAGCCGTCCGCTTGAAGGATATCTCTCTGCTGAAGGTAGGCAGACACTTTAGGCTTGGGTCCAATAAGATAATCGTCGGGAGAAACGAGGTAGAGAACAAGTCGCTGCTGAGCCTAAAAGCTCCGGCTGACTACTACTTCGAAGTTCCCAATTGCGGTAGCCCGATCACGATTCTTCAAGGTCGAAAATCAAGCGAAGCCATTCGTACAGCAGCCTCTCTGACCGCTCGATATTCCGACGCAGAGGGAGAAAGTGTTCGAGTAGCTTATTGTACTGATGGATCTAGGAAGACTTTGACTGTTACGCCTCTTCCGAATGAAGATGTAGATAGACTGAGAATCGCTTGGAAATGAAGATCGTTCCAAGCAGCATCAACGATCTTTAGCGCAAAAGCCGATAAGACACAAGTATTAGTTATTCTTGTTCCAGTACTCGCAGATCTTTAATCTGATGTTTTCAGGATCTGCCTCTATCAGTTTCGCTGTTCTTCTTGCGTAGTCTGGTAGGAGAGTGAAGAATCTGTTCTGCGCATATCTTTCATCACCCAGTATGATTACTGCTCTGTCCTCTGTCGATCTTAGAGCTCTCCCCAGAGATTGACCTGTTCTACGCAAAGCCGGCACAATGTAGCCTAGGTATGTTCCTTTCGTCTTCCCGTATAGATGTTTGTAGTAGTCTAGGTATACTCTTGTGCGTGCGGACATTCTGTCGAAGGGTACGCCTACGAGAAATATCCCTTCCAGCTCTTTGCCCGGGTAGTCCGCTCCTTCTGAGAACCTTCCAGTCATGGTTGCGCATAAGACGCCTTTACGTTTTGAGCGTGCTTGCTCCTTGAATGCTTCGAGTAGTCTTCTGCCTTCTCTCCCCGGCATTCCTTGAGATTCAACGAATGGTTTGCGCTTATGCTCTTCTATCATCTCTTCTAGGCCTAAATCAAGGAGGTCTCTTTGTATGCGATAGCTTGCTGAGAAGATGGCTAGGTTCTCGTCTAGAGCTTGAATGAATGCTTCTATAGCTTTGAGGTAGGCTTCTGCCATACTGCGTGGTAGAGCCTCTCCTTTAGTCGAGAGCCCTCTCGTGATTAGCGTTGTCAGGTTCTTCGCTGTGTAAGGTGATGGAATAGACTGGCTTGAGTATTGATCTAGGCCTATCGTCTCGGCAAATGCCGAGATCGGCTCAATCGTTCCTGAGCAGAAAATGCATGCATGAAAGTTCTTCCACTTCTCACGTAGGATCTCACTTGAACGCATATCCCACAGTTCAAGTGTGAGGTTAGCTGCTCCGCCTGACAGATTTCTTGAGGCTAGGAATGCTATGCCTTCCTTGTCAAGGCTTTCGACGGTTCGCCTCCAGAAGTTTGCTAGGTGATATAGGCTTGACCTCGGTCTTCTTCCACGTCTCAACTGGTCTATTCTGATCTTGACTCCGTACTCCTCCATTTCGTCAAAGATATCGCTGAGTACGTCCAGCGTTAGACCTCGCGAAGCTTTCTCTAGGAAGGATTCTGGGTCGAATCGGTTTTCACCGTTCTCTTTTAGATCTCCCAGCATCTCCTCCATTTCATCATGCATTGTTTGTAGGAAGTCTTCGATTTCGGCGGTCGGCTCACTTTTGAACTTCTCGACCTCTCTAATTGCGCTTCGTATGGTTCCTATGGTTATGCTGTCTGAGTTCAGGTTTGAGCATACGGTCTGAAGATTGTGCGCTTCATCCACAACTAGGATGCTGTTCTCATAGTCTATCTTCGACTTTATCGCCCAGCTCATCCCTTGATCGATTATGTAGTTGTAGCTTAGAGCTATGACTCGAGCTTCTCTCAGCAGATTCGTCTGGATCTTGTATGGACATAGCCGCTTCTTGTCGCATGTCTCTAAGATTTCTGAGTAGAGTTTCGGTGAGGCTATAAGCTTCGATACGTCTTCTTCTCTGATTCTTAGGCAATTTGCCAGATATCTGCAGTCTGATTTGTGGCTTTTGCAGAAGAATGAGACTTCACCGGGATCGAATTCTTCTTTGGCTTCTATCCTCGAGTCGCGCAGTAGAAGGCACATGTCCTTCTTGCCGCGGTAGGAGAATCCCGATATGCTCTTCATCTGTGCGAGGAACGATTGTATGGCTTTCAGTTCTTCTATTGGGCGGTCTGTCTCGGTTCCTGTCCGCACAGCCCACAGGATCTTCAGGTCTTGGGATATGGCGTATGGAAGTACCGCGGCTAAGATCACTGGGGTCTTCCCGTAGCCTGCGGCCGCGTTTATGCATACGTTCCTTCTAGCGTCGAGTTCTCCCCGGATGAACTGGACTAGCTCTTCTTGTGTCGGCCTTGGCTTATATGGGAAGAGCTCGGCTGAAGCCATGTTAATCCATCAGGCTTGATAGTATGCGCCTTTCATAGAGTTTTCGAAAAGACTCAGAGCGGCTCGTCAGCGGTCGCTATAACCGAGGTAGAATTCTAGCTGAGCCCATCAGATCAGTTTATGAAGACTAGGCTATATATCCGAGATACCTCGAGCGTGCGTTGCGTGAAGGCCCGTTCTACATCTGATCGGTCCTACAAATGGATTGTTCTACTAATCACTACGGTTGGGGCTTTCATGACCCCTCTCGACGGCAGTATTGTAGGCATCGCACTCCCTTCGATCGCGTCAAGCCTTCACATAGACTTCGCAACGGTCATCTGGGTCCCAACCTCGTATCTTCTCTGCCTTTCTGTTCTCCTCTTGAGTTTCGGGAGGCTTGCTGACATGAAGGGGCGAAGGAAGCCGTTCATCTTCGGATTCGCTCTATTCACGGCTGCATCTGTGCTCTGCGCCACTTCGCGGACTGGGGCGGAACTGATATTGTTTAGATCTATTCAAGGTATGAGCGCAGCTTTGATCGGGGCAACGTCGCCCGCTATTGTGACTGATGTCTTCCCAAGTTCAGAACGAGGGAAAGCCCTCGGCATAAACGCGATGGCTGTTTACGTCGGTTTATCCGTAGGTCCGACCTTGGGAGGGCTCCTTGTTCAAAGTCTTGGTTGGCGTTGGATCTTCTTCATAAACCTCCCGATCGGCATCTTCGTGATCGGGATGTCTATGCTAAGGTTGAAGGAGTCCGCGACTCCGAGTAGAGGCGAAAGATTTGATCTTCTAGGCGCAGGAACATTCTCTGTAAGTTTGACTGCTCTACTTCTCGCTTTGACACTGGGTCCAAGCTTCGGTTGGACTACGTTCGGCATAATTAGTCTCTTCCTAATCGGCGGAGTCTTCTTCATCCTATTTGTAGTGATTGAGGGAAGAATGGGCAAGGAGGCTATGTTGGATATCTCTCTGTTTATCCGGAACCGTCTCTTCGCAGCAGCGAATTTTACTGCTTTTCTGAACTATACTTCCTACTTCGGTTTGGGGTTCTTGATGTCGTTCTATCTCCAGAGGGTTCTAGAGTTTGGACCTGCAGAGGCTGGGCTGATTCTTCTCTCGATGCCTCTCGTTATGGCTTTTCTATCGCCTGTGAGTGGATGGCTCTCCGACAGGTTCGGTTCGCGTTCGCTCAGTTCAGCAGGTATGGCTCTGATGTGCTTGGGGCTTTTCATGTTCAGCACCTTAAGCGTTGATTCTTCTCGTTTAGATGTAATCGTCAGGCTGCTTGTGCTTGGTGTCGGTATGGGGATCTTCGCTCCGCCCAATACGAGTGCTGTGATGGGCTCTGTTGAGAAGAATAGGTTGGGCGTGGGTGCTGGCACGCTTGCCACGATGAGGTTCATGGGTCAATCTATGAGTTTAGCTGTTATGGGGGCTGTTGCCGCTACCGCGATCCCTTCAAAGATCCTTTCAGACCTGTTTGTTGGATTGCGTAGTGAAGCTGGAACAGTGATGGCTGAAGCATTTGTGGAGGGAATTCGAAAAGCGTTCTTCGTCTCAGGCTTCATTTCGGCTTTTGGCATCTTCACTTCTCTCGTCCGCGGCAAAAGGAAGTAAATTACGATTTCCAGCAGCCAACTGAACCAGAGACACGAAGATGTGGAAGTTTGCAATAGTGTGAGTCCCGGCGGCCACACTACCTATATACAGGCGTGAAAGAAGAGGCCGCAACTAAGCTGGGTGAACTCGTTGGGATACGGCAGATTTGGCCATTATCCCCATCATCTCCTTAATCAGAATCGCTGAGGTGAATGCTGTCGTTCGCGCTTTCGAATCAAACCTCGGAGAGTATTCAACGATATCAGCCGCGACGATCTCTAGCCCTTCAATGCCATGCAGCATTTCAAAGATCTGTCTCGTACTCAAACCGCCTGGCTGAGGGTTCCCGACGCCCGGAGCAAATGCTGGGTCCAAGCAATCTAGATCGAATGAAAGATAGACTGGTTGATCCAATAGCGTAGATTTTATTGAAGAAGCTATCGCATCGCAACCTCTTCTGTACACGTCCTGCGTTGTGTAGGCAGTCAGTCCTAAGGTCCTGATTCTTTCATTCTGCTCTCTGGTAGAAGCTCTGATGCCCACATAGCAAACAGCTCCAGAACTGAGATCATTATCCTCTAGAATCCTCGAGACAGTCGTGGCATGAGAATAGCGAGATCCTTCATAGCTTTCATACAGATCCGGATGCGCATCGAAGTAAAGCAAAGAAAGACGACGCTTACATTTCTGTGCCATCAGGCTGAAACAAGGGTAGCTAACGAAGTGGTCGCCTCCGAGAAAGAGCGTTGAATGGCCACGGTGATCATGAAGACTTATCGCAGAGGCTAAGCTCTTCTTGAGCTTAGAAATATCACTCGTCTCTTTGACGTTGCCATGGTCACACACCTTCCATAACGCGGCTAGATCCAGACCTTGCTCTGTGAATCGGTTATAGAGGCGCCCGCTGGTCGCTCGTCTTATAGCGTCTGGTCCAGCTGCAGCACCGCGTCGGTAAGATGATGTAGCATCCCAGGGCAAGCCGACCACGACGAGGTCTCTCTTGGCAGTGGAACGCGTCAGACCAAAGAAGTTCTCTTGCCTTTCGAGTCTGTTTCGCAATCCGCCTTCCTCCAAGGTAAGCATCTGTAATTATGCTCGAGTTGCTCCAAGATTGTTTTTCTTCACTGGAAGACTAACGAGGTGCCCAGAGCGCCAACCTCGCCTTCTTGGTCATTTCCTTGGCTAGATCCTCGATTGGGCCGTGTTTGATGCATTTGGCCATGCAATGCTTTACACACGCTGGTTCAAGGCCTTTCATCGTACGGCTTGCGCAGAGGCTGCAATTTTCGGTAGGGAAGGGGATGAAGGAGAGATATGGTCTGCCGTTAGGCAAAATTTGGACTCTTTCGATTACCTGAATCCCCACGATCTCCTCCGGTCTATGGTACTCTTGGGCACAGGCTACTTGACATGTGAAACAACCCGTGCAATACTCATAGTCTATTAGGAGACCGTATTTGGTTCCCTTACTCATAATTGGCATCCTCCGCTGAAACCTTGTAGACTTTACAGAGCATGTGCTTAATTGGTGCTCCTAGACCGTCTTTTCCTTGGTACCCCATGGGAATGAGCTGGTTCACGTTCGATTTCCATACGTCAAATAGGGTTGGTTCTGCTCCTTCGCTCTCGGGGAACCACCAGCCGTGCTCCGCCATCGCCATCCATTCAGGCACCACTGGGGTGACTTTTGCCTTGAACCTGCATCTTCCAAGCCAATTCTCGATCCAGACCCACTCCCCATCAGTGATTCCCAAAGACCTCGCCGTCTTCGGGTGGATCTCTACAAGGGGGTGCGGGTGGATCCGCCTCAACCAAGGGATATTCCTGTGCTCCGAATGGAAGTAGACTGGAGACCGCCTTCCAGTGGACAAGATCAGCGGGTACTCCTTCGCCAGCTCCGGTTGACTGATGGGTGTGAATGGGGGCTCCTCGTAGTGGGGAAGAGGCTCCAGCCCCCACTCTTCACGCAAGGAAGCGTATAGCTCGATCTTCCCGGATGGGGTTTGGAATCCAGGTTTTCTGTCCTTGCGTAGCAGCCCCTTCTCGAATCTATGATACGGGGCGCTAGAGTGGCCTTCTGCCGGTATAGCCCATCCGCCCTTCTCCTGTAGTTGACGGAAGGTCATGCCGGACGGCTTTAGGATATCATCGAAGAGATCGTGGATCGTGTCCCATTTGAAATCCGGGTCAAATCTCTTCGCTAACTCGAAGTTTATCTCCACATCTGGTTTGGATTCGCCCACGGTTATCACCTTGTTTATGGTCTGAAGGGGCACCCACCAGCTCCTGACCCCATCCTTTTCTAGGAACGTCGCCGCTGGCAGGACGATGTCGGCCAGCTGGGTGCTGGGGGTATGAAACAGATCGACGGCGACTACGAACTCAAGCTTCTTGATGGCTTCCACCCATCTCTTAGGGTCCATGCCTATGCCCCCGATTGGATTGCATGCCTGTATCCACATGCCCTTAATGGGGTAGGGGTCTCCTGAGAATATCTGTTCAAGAACTAGGTCTGTCTGGGCCCGCCAGATGAATTTTCTCAAAGGCCCGTACCGGTCCGCTCCAATCCTTTTCTCGTCAACTTCCTTGGACTTTAGCTTGATTACCCCTTCCGCCCCAGGGAGAGCATACGCAACCGCGTCGAAGGCATAGCGGGAGATCACGTTCCCGCCTGGTACGTCCAAGTTTCCGGTTAGGCACCAGAGGCAGGCTATTGCTTGGGCTGTGGGAGTGACTGCGGGGGTCATGTCGATGGGCACCCCCCAGTGTATGGACGCGGGTTTGCTCTTTGCGTACAAGATCGCTGCGTCTCTAATGTCTTTCTCCGGGACCGAGGTGATCTCTGCCACTCGCCCAAGGGGATACCTGTTCACTTCCCCGCAAAATACATCCCAGACAGTTCTAGCCTGCACCAGAGTTCCATCTTTGAGCTTGACCTCAAAATTTCCTGTCAGTGTTGGCTTCACGTTCGGTGATTTATACGCAACCTCATCCGAGTCCCAGATGACCGGCTTTTCATTTTGAGTATCCCAAACAACAAAGTTGCTCTGAGATCCGCCATCAACCAGGTCGCTCTCCCGAAGCAGTTTCCCGGTGTCACTTCGAATCAGATGATGTGCATTGGTCCATTTTTCAACGAAGCCTTCATCGTATAGTCTTTCGTTGATTATGACGTTGAGGAAGCCCATCGCCAAGGCGCCGTCTGTTCCTGGTCTTAGTCTGAGCCATTTTGTAGCCCTTGAGGCAAACCAGGATAACCGTGGGTCGATGGCGATGATTTTCGCGCCTCTTTTCATGAGGTCGATTATCCAGTGGCCAAATATGTTGTCCGGGCACGTGGCGGGAATGTTGTAGCCCCAAACCACGATGCACTCAGGGGTCTTATACCTTGGACTTTCATAGCGGTCAGCCAGCCACTGACCCGCGTCGATTACGCAGTAATCGCCTTGGACGGTTTCCACGGCTGACATTCTTGGACTGTAGCAGGCTATCCCGCTCAGGCTGAACATCACATTGGGGCTACCATAGGCGTAGGCGAGCATGCATATCCAGGGTCCTATATCCCTGCCGGTTCCCATTGAGAAGATGAAGCTCTCTGGACCATGATCCTGACGTATCTTTTTCATTCTCCTCTCTATGAGGTTGAAAGCCTCATCCCAGGAGATCTCCTCCCACTTTCCTTCGCCACGTTCTCCAACCCGTTTCAGTGGACGCGTGAGGCGGTTTGGGTGATACACATATTGGGTCATTGCAAGGGCTCTTGAACAAAGACGACCCTGATTCCAAGGGTGTTCTGGATCACCTTCGATTTTGACCAGCTTGCCATCCTCAACGTACGCCAGCACCCCGCAGCCGCCATGGCAGCCAGGTCCAGCAGACCAAGTTGTAGTGCGAAAAATTTTAACGTTCTTTCGGCTCATAGCTAAACTCCCTTTTTCGGATACAATCCCTTGAGATATAAAACAATTCATGCCTAAATACGACCCGCTTCAAAACATAAAACTTTCAAGAAGAATGCGTAGGCGCGCTACGCGCATCTGTGAACCCGCTACGTCGCTGATGGTCAGGCATACGCTTGGCGGTGTGCGACAAGGGACCTGCAATATTTTTGTCGAACGAACTGTATACCGAGAAAGACGAGCTGATGCTGTTTGAATAGTATAGTAGTGAGCCGTGAGCGACCGCTTGGAGCTTTTTTCGTGGGCCTCGTTCTTAAGCATGCAATTTTCGCAGCCGCGAGATGACCCTCTTTAGAAACTGGCCACCGTTAGTCGTCACACACAATTTCAATGGCGAACAATGAGGATAGTTGTATACTTAATGCGGTAAAGACTTAAACTACAGACTATGCTTTTCTGCTTGATGCGGGCGCCCGGTAGCTTTATCGATTTAGCTCTACAGGGCTTCCAGCAACCTCAAGCCTGATTACTCCAAGCCGTAGGCGGAATCACTTGAAGCTTGATCTTGGGATATCAAGTAGCTCCCCATTATCGGTGGCAATCCAATTCTCAAAGCTTGCTGAGAGAGGCTCATTGAACTGCATATGGATTGGAGAAGACCTCAACGCGCAGCGAGAGATATTCACGGTCGCAGGCATCATACTGCTGGAAACCTCTAGGGTAAAGGTTGGAGTAGAGGTAACCAGCCCGTTGGCTCGAAATATTTCAACCATAGCGAGAGCTTCTGCCACATTAAGCCAGATAGGAAGGGGACGATTCAGACTTGGCCTCGATGCGGCTCGGCCGAACGCTTCGATGAGGGATGCTACAACTCTCCTAAGAAGAATCTGGAGAGGTGAAACCGTAACGTTCACCAGCGATAATTTCCGCTTGGGTAATTACTATGCGAGATACAAACTAGGCTTTGCCACGCCCATCTACTTCGGTGTGAGAGACCCAGAACTACTTGCGCTTGCTGGAGAGACCGCTGACGGCGTTATCTTGAGTGGACCCAAAAGGTACATAGAGAAGGCTGTAGCCATCGTCGAGCAAGGACTGAGAAAACGAAAAAGGCGGGGAAAATCTTTCCGCTTCGTCGCGCGGGTTCCAACAGTCGTCGTCGACAAAAAGTCTGACCTGAAATTGGCTAGAGAAGCGGTTGCAACCGTTCTCGCCGAAACTCCTAAAGCCGTGTTAGAGATGGTGGGCATCACGCAAGAGATGGTTAAGCCGATAAAGGCTATGATGGCTGAGAAAGGCGTCAACGAAGCATCTCGCATAGTAGCCGAGGACCTGCTTCAAGAGGTAGCCATATATGGAAGCCCTGAAGAGGTCGCCTTTGATTTGAGGTCCCTAGAAAAGTACGGGATAGATGAAGCGATCTTCGGCTCGCCGTATGGTCGAGAACCGGCTAAAGCGATCAGGGAGATGGCGGAAGCGTGGGGAAGGCTAGTATAGATTTCGCTGTTGGCTTAAACGCGTATGAGACCGTTGAAGAGATAGTCGACAAATGCTTAGAGGCTGAGAGGCTGGGGCTAGATTATGTATGGATCGGTGATTCCCCTCCTCATCTTTACTGCCCGTCAGTAGCTGCAGCAGTAGCTTCCCGAACGAGGAAGATACGAGTAGGACTGGGTCTACTGAGCCCGTTACTTCACACTCCTGATCAAATATTGAAGGGCATAATTTCTTTAACGGAAGCTTACGGAGACAGGTTTGAGATCTGCCTCGGCGTAGGGGACAGAAGTCAACTCTCGAGAGTAGGCATCGATAGTAAACTTGTAAGAGGTCTGGACTATGTGCTTAAAGCGAAGCGAAAGATAGCTAGAAGCCTCCAAGCAAGCGGCGTAGCAATCAAGATCTGGCTCGGGGCGCAAGGGCCTAGGATGCTAGCGGCGTCGAAGTCCTTTGATGGGGTATTGATGAACTACGCCTCTCCAAGGATGATAAAGTGGGCGATAGATAGGGCCAAGTCAACTGCTCGGAAGAATTTTGACTTTGGCATCTACGCCCCATCTTATGTCTACAGGAAATGGCGTCCTAAAGCCTACAGGCTTCTACGTATCGCGTCAGCTGTCGTCGCATTGGGCGCGCCAGCAACTGTTCTGGATGAATTTGGGTTCAGCAAACGACTACATAGAGCTATGGAAGAGCATGAAGCCGGGCTGAGGATCGAATCCGTGGCAAGGAATGTTCCTGCTGAGATTGTGGATAACTTCTCGATCTACACCTCTTCCTCTGGATTGCGTAGTTACCTAACAGAGCTGGGCGACCTAGGCATAAGCCACATAGTATTCGGATTCCCTCAGAACCTCTCCAAGATAACCATCAGAGATCTCGCTAGCGTGCTTCCCAACCACTAGCTGGATTAGATAAGCCTAAGTAAGCTTATATAGGCTGATTTGCATTTCTAAATACTGGGGTGCCTCAGAAATCTCATTCCGTTTTGGTTATCTTACCCCCAAGCAGAGAGCCTTCTGGAGCCTGAGGAAGAACGGTGCCAGCCAAGTAGAAGTATCTAGAAAGTTCAATGTGACTCCTCAAACGGTAAATAAGGCTTTCAACGCGATAGACGCGAAGATCTCGAAGGCGCTTTCCGAAGCGGCTAATGTGAATAGATTAGAGGTCAGGAGGATGGATACGAAGCAGGGCTATCTGCTTGGCTATAGCTTCGCTTTGAACAGGGAGGCTTTGGTCACATTCTCTTCGAGGAACGGAGTCCAAGTCTGGTATAGAGGCGAAGGCGGTTGCGAGAGTTGCGGTTGGAAGAAGAACTGCAGAGAAGTGCTTTTGGGTGAAGCTGAAGAGAGGGGGATTAAGCTCCCTAAAGGAAGTGGAGAAATGGAGCCTTCTCGACTTGCGGACCACCTATTCGAAAAGATTCTGGAGGTACAGGAATGAAAGCAAATAGATCTTTCTTCTCGAATTGGTGTAGGCAACCTGAGAGGATTCAGACGCCTCAGCTTCGAGGGAAGCTTCAGCTATCCATGTTGATGTCAGCACTTCTTATTTCCAGTTTGACGATCGGCCTCTATTGGGCTTCATTTCCTTCGATACCGCTTGGAAACTCACCAGCAGCTCCTCTTGTAGGGCCTGAATTTTCGACCGTTCCAGCGATCTCGACTAATCTAACGTCTACGGAAGCAGACTCGGAGATCAATGTGGAGAGTACTCACGCGACATCTTCAACATTGCACTTCGAGATTGATTTGACTTACCCGAATGCAACGAAGCCAGGAGATTCCATCTCGATCTTCATAAAGGCTAAAGCCAAAGCCACTGCGCAGATCAGAGAGTTGACCTTCAACCTACATACATACACTTTGGATGGAGGCCTCCTCCGGATTGGTGAGTCAACATTGGTCAAGAAGAAACTTGTCAGGAGCGGAGACTCTTGGAGTCAAATCTTCAATGTCACAGTTCCATCGGATACTCCTAGAAGCAATTTGATAGGTAGCTTCTCTGAGGTCTGGGATGAACCGGTCTACTATGTCTTCGTCGTCTACAACGATACCATTCCAGTATCGATAGATTGGTGGTGGTATTGGTATCCTGACCCCTACTACTGGTTGGATCGAAAAGGCGTTTGGCCCTACGGATACTACTATGACTTCAAGACTTTCTCGGTTTCATCGGAACCTGTAGCTTTAAGCTACGTCATGGCTACGACGCCCGAATATGTTAGGCTGAAGTCCGAGGAAGAGGCTTTGGCTGCGAAGTACAGCGATCTGGAATCTAAGTATAACGGCCTAGCTGCAAGGTACAACAGCCTATCTGTGCAGTACAATAGCACAAGTAGAGAGCTGAACGAGTTAAAGACAACTCATGAAGCCACCGTTCTTGAATTAGCGACTACAAGAAACTACATGTACATCTTCGCTGCCTCAACTTTGGTGCTTGCAGCTTTGACAATCTTCCTAATTGTACTCAGAAGAAAACAATCAAGGGAGCCAAAGACCTCTACGAGCACTCTTTCTGAACAAACCAGCTAAACGAGTGATTTCTTTCTTCTACTGGCTATGCCTCTGTTTCCTGTGGAAATAAAAGTATAAATACGGTCGAAGAAGAAGAGATTGGATGCTGCCCAACCGAAATAGAGGCAGATTTGTCGGTCAGGCTTGCGAACCAGGGTTTGCCTTGGCTCGTCATATGGACCGATGAACGCTCGGCAAGAGTGGCGTGAAGCTAGCGGGAAACCGCAGAAGCTCCACAAAGGTCGAACGAGGGAAAACCAGCGCGGAGGAAAGAGAGAAAGATCACGCTTCCTCTGTGAAGGGAAAGCCACATCTGCTTCGAAAGTTGGGCAGTCACTTTCTCATCGCGTCCCAGCATGTCAGCACAAATTCTCTATAGGTCTCTGGATCGAACTCCCTCACATATCCGCTATCTACATCGATCAAGAAGACTGAGTGGACTCTTGCGGCCGCGATCTCTTCTAGGGCTATAGGCGGGTTCCTGTAGTAACGGTCGCAGAGCCTCTTCGCCTCCTCAATCTCGCTGCGGTCTCTCAATCTAGGAGGCTTCAAGAATAAAGCAGGAATCGGCAGAACCTGATATAGAGGAGAGCCGAGGCTGAACTTATCCGCGAAAGCGCTGTATCTAGCGATCTTGCTGGCAACCCTAGCCGAATAGTAGTTAGTAGGATCCAAAGCGTGCTCCGGAGGAACGAATCCTGTCTCAATCTCAACCACAGCCCTCCCTTCTCCTTTGACACCGAATAAGTCGCACACAAGCGTTCCGTCTACAGAATGTTCAACATCAACCTCATAACCCTTAGAGATCAAATGCTTAGCACAGATAACCTCCATAGCAGAATGGTTAATTTTAACTAAATTCTGCCTGTGCATCTCAACCAACTTCACCCTGATAGCGTCCAGCTTACCGAATGCAGGGTCGCCCCTGTTAGGGACGAGTCTTGAAAGAAGACTGTCAAGATCAATTCCGAACTTCTCGTCTTCCATCGGATCTCGATCCAAACAATTGTTCAGCTATGCGCCGGATAGAGTACTCTCTATCTCTTGCTCAGCATTGTCCGCTTTAATGAAGATCGGCACATTCTCCATCCCAGTCGCTATGTAGCTCGAGAGAAGCCATTCACCTGGCGCAAACTCCAGAGTCTTCTCTAGAATGCCTTGGTCTATGGTGAATGTGCTACTGACAAGGTTCCTGTCGTAGGGTCTGGGCAATGGGCCGACGAAGTATGTATGCAACTGTTGAAGAGCATTAGTGTTCAAGTAGGCGATTCTTTGTGTAGCGATGCACCCTCCGAGCCCATACTTTCTGCCTTGACGTAGAAAAGTCTCGACGCGTTCTGTGCATTCTTTTTCTATACCGCGTGCTTTATCGTATGCTGGAATGAACTCTTGAGCCTCATCGAAGACGAATAGAATAGAGGGATCAACCTTGAACTCCTTCTTTCGTCTAGCGAGAACATAGCCGCTCAGATCTATAGCAAGTCCCTTGATCACATTTGGATCAGCAATCGACAAACATAAGAGACGAGTGTCTCCCTCAAGCAAAGCCATTATCTTCTTCAGCGTGTAAGCTTTAGCTCCGACCTCTTCAGGCAACTCCTTACTCTCAAGTATCTCACGCAAAGCAGACCTCGTCTTGGCCCAAGCATATAGATTGCTCTTTTCGCTAACCCTGAACTTGTCAACAGCCTCACTCGCACTGGCATTAAGGTAGTCTACAAATTCTCTACTTATCGGCTGTGTCTGCTCGACTCCCCTCTTCTTAACGTATGCTGCTATCGCCCTATGAATCTCATCTATCGCATTCAAGTAGTTCGGTTTGTCAGCACTATCCGGCCTGAACGACTCAACCTCATCTAAGACATGTTGATAGGTCGGAACAGTCACACTCGGCTTCACGTAGTACCCTACCTTATCCAAGTCAAGCATCTTTTGGAACGTGCTCTTCGCTCGTTCATCCTTCTCGAAAACTTTGGGCTTAACCACAATCCTGTGCAGCTGATCCGCATCCTCGACAGCAGTCTCCAGAACTATTTTTGAAGGAATCTTCTCGTCAGCGACAAGGTCTTGGAGGAGGAACGGATACTCCATAGAGATATCGAATATCACAACCTTCGTATCCCTCGTATGATATATGATCTTCCTCAACACATTCGATAGAAGATTGGATTTGCCGCAACCTGTGAATCCGAATATGCCGAAGTGGTATCGGACAAGCCTCTCGAAGTCGACGTATATCGGTATCCTCTCCTCCTCGACCTCGAACATCTTCACTGTCCCTATCCTCGGGTCTTCACGAGCCTTCTCGCTCGTCAAGATCTTATGCCAAGGCCTACCCATCCTTTCAAGTATCGTGCGATTGTACATCTGATGAATTGTATCCCTGTTGAGGATGTGCACCCGTTCAGCGATCACTGGATATGTGAATCCTTTCACATACTCCAACTCTCCATTCTCGTCTACTGCTAAGTCGTAGTTCAACGGAATAGCGGCTATCTGAATCATCATAGTAGCCTTATCATCAGTCGCCCAATCCTCAACCGTCTGCTCAATAATCTCAAACTGGTAAGGATAGTAAGCATGATCAGTCAAGCCTTTCAGCCCATAATGCTCCGGACCTATCCTAGAGATCTCAAGCAGAGTGAATCGCTTCTCGCCTCCAGCCTTGGACTTAAAGTTTCGAACAGCTAGGAGCATACCTTCCTCAAGAAGCCCCATCAAGTCCTTCTGGTACTCAGCCTTTATCCGACACTCATACTTAGCCGATATGCCAGTTGCCTCAGAAGGAACCTCAGCCCTCCTGACAGGGATGACTGAACTCAACCTCGCATTGAAGCGTCCTTCAAAATCGGTAAAGTACTTTTCAAGGTCCTCTTCTTGCATACTCAACCTCAGCCCTCCTCTCCCTGAAAGTATTCATATAGAATGAGAATCTCTTCAACTTCGGATTGTTCATCAACCAATGACCAGTCGCTTCTATGATACCTTTAACCCTGTCCCTCTGTCCTTTAGCTATCTTATCGGCTATAAACAAAGGCTTATTGTGGCCGAAGACCTCTGGAAGACTACGCGCCCCCATAGCCCTTAGCAAGATCATCAGCAAGTTCTGAAGCTTATTCTGAACTTTCCTATCACGGTAAAGGATTACTTCAACAGGCTCAACGGCGCCGCCATACTCACTGAGGAACTTGCTCGTAGCATCAAGGTCGAACTCTGGATAAGCGAGCCGATCGATGAAGAGCACATTGCTCCTGAGCATAGGGTCCCTCTTAGCGCAATCCAATTGAACATAAGTCTTTACAAAGAGCCTCCCTGGAATAATCTTGTTCCTAATCGCTCCAGAGACAAACCCTCTACGATTCCCAAAGTCTGGAACGATCAGTTGGAAAGCTGAATCATACTCGATTAGAGACCATGGAATAGGGACCTGCTCAAAATTGAAGAGACTGACTGCTTGCAAAAGCATCCTATCCGTACTCGGAATCCGCTCAAGCTTCTCACGGTCAAGATGCCAGATCCCCTCAGTCGCGCACACGGGGATAAGATGACTCTTAAAGTCCCTTGCAGTCGTATCTTTCGTGATCCCGACAAGCAGAACACCCCTAGCCCAACACTCCTCCATCAGCATATACAAGCAATAGAGGCAGAGAAACGCGAGATCTTGTGTTGTAAGCCACTGATAGCTCTCACCCTTCTTCAAACGCATAGGGTTGCCGCCGGTTCCCTCGAACAATTGATCCCCAATCGTTCTGACAAGCGTCTTCAAACGGTTCCAACTATTCGCATATCTAGGATTAAGCCTGTAGCTGCCAGCGCTTTCAAGGACGTAGTGTTCCTCCACGGACTTCTTCAAGTATTTGAGGACTCTGCCAGCTCGATCTTGACTCTGTACGCCAAGCTCCTCGCAAACCTCCTCGAAGGTCATTGGGGTTCCTTTCGCTTGAAGCAGATAGATCGTCGCGTAGCGGACGTAGTCTCCTCTAGCCGGAGGAGTCTGAAGCTTTCTGTTAACGATGTAGTGTCTACCAAAACCCATCTCATTCATATCAATCGGTACGCCATCGATCTCAAAGCCGAAAATCGCGCCTTCAGTCTTCCACCTAGGTCTGCGAGATGTATCATACATAAGGCTCGTCTGAGTATTCGACAAACTCTTGTCCAACAGTAGGATCTTCGCATTCTCCTCGACGACAAGCTTGTAAGCCAGATAAAGCTCCGAGAAAGTCATAATCCAACTCGCTATACTTGAGTTGTCAACGACAGCTTGCTCGGTCAAAGGTCTTGTCACAGTAACATAACCAGGCCCACTCAATTCCATAATCATCTGATCAATCTCAGAGACACGATCAACATAGACCGGAACGCAGCTTGAAACCCCGTGACCGCGCTCGATAAAGCCACTTGCATACTCCACGCTCGGCGGCTCATCCGCCTTGAACTCAATCGTTCCGGTCGAAGCGTAAGCACCTCCCCAAAAGACCGCGAGGCCAGAGACCAAACGTTGATCCTGAGAACCGTCAACCGCAGCAAACTTGACACTAGTCGAGCCAAACAGCCTCTTGGCAACATCATACGCTCTAGCATAATCGAATTCAGTCACAATCAGTTCAGAGAGGAAATCGTCGTACAAGTCACTCGCGGACTCGAGTTCGGTTTTGGACTCATCAACTTGTTCCTCAGCCCCAAACCGAAGCACTTCGCCAAGACGCTTTACATGTAAACTCAACAACGAAGACAACGTCTATCCTACCTTTTCGAGAGATTGTCTCTCATTGCGCATAATATAAGGTTGAGAGGCGAGAAACTATCTCTTAGGAAGACTTTTCAGGACTCAAGGAAGTAGAAGAGGATAGGTATCGCACAAATGCCAGAATCGAGAAATGTTGAGACAGCCAAACATCATCGTATCTCACTCCCGGAATCGCTTAGGCTAGCAAACGTAAAGATTGGATTCGGAATCGGAGATGTAGAGATCGCCGCCCTCGATGAGGTAGGAGCGCTGTTCCAAGGAGACTATGAGAACGAGAAGCCACTGCGCTTTCGGCTTCTAGAAGACGAGGGTCAAATCATCGTTGGAGATTGGTCCTCGGTGGATTGGCTTCCCTTCTTTTGGTACTTCTTAGGCGACTGCGGCATCAAACTCAACAAGCATATTCCGTCAAGAGTTGCCGTGGACGGTCGGGTCGGCGATATAAACCTCGACCTTCTTGAATTGAGACTTAAAGATCTGCGTGTACGCAACTTGCTCGGCGACTTGGACGTCCAGTTTCCTCAAGTAGGACTGATATCTGCTTCGATTGAATCCACACTCGGCGACATTACCTTAGCGGTTCCTCGTGAACTGGCCGCTCGCATCAGACTCAGCTCAGCCGTTCTGGGTAAATGTCGCATTGAAGGAGACGTATTCGAGAAACATGGATCTGAATACGTCTCAAAGGGTTTTGATAAGGCTGAGAACCGTCTTGACCTTACAATAGACTTTCATCTCGGCGACATACGCATAGCAACCATATAGCCCAAGCGAAGCTTGATTGACGAACATCGGCTTCACGATCAATGATGTAGATTTACCTACCAGCATAAATCAGGCGGCTAAGACGGAGAATATCTAGACTATCTTCTTGAAGACCTGTACAAAGCGCCAGCTATGATCAGTATCCCTATAAAGACCAAGATGACAGGCCAAAGGTCTATCGGTATCTTGTAGTACTGCTGGAGGAAATAGACAAATCCAACGATGATCAAGAATATACCGAATATTATGCCGCTCCAGTGGCGAGGCAGGCCGAAACACATCTCCTCTTCTCGCTTAGTTCTTCCGACACTTGTGGCATAGAGGGGCTGTCCACATTGAATGCAACTCTGAGCAGTGTCGTCATTCCTAGTTCCGCACTTCGCACAATACACTGTCGTATGGATAACCTCCACAGTCTATAGTTGGTCTTCACATGAATATTAAATCCTCTTACGCCACCATAATCGGTTTCGACGTTCATAAACGTAGAAAACCATAAGTTAAGCCTTCACGCCATTGACCAAAAGAGTAGGAATATTCCATGTCGAAAGCCAGATCGAAACCCGAATTGGAATCTAGGTTTAGCGCCGTTTCCTTGGGAGCGTTCCTTATCATAGTCGCTGTAACCTGGATGTACCATCCGTGGCTACCGTCAGAGATATTAGCCTACTTCAGAAGCTTCGAGACATTCGGTCATCCAGTCGCACCGCCTCTGATACTATTCAAGCCCGCGGTCTTCTTCGCATATGTTCTAGGCATATGGCTACTAGTCCTAGCGGCGATCAGAGCGGTAGCCCGTGTCAGAGGGGTCTCTAGCGATGCTACAGGCGGGATTTTCTGGATCTTCTGCGGCTACCTCTTCGGGCTATACGTCCAAGGAGGAATCTCTGCATGGACAATTATGCCTGTCATAATCATCTTCGTAGGCATGCTAATCACGATTAGCTCTCTTGTGAAAGCCCTACAGAAACGCTAGAAAACTCAAAGCCAAATCATTGTCTCATAAGTCGCAAATCTCGCTAACGTTTGATCTCCCATAAGAAGAGATTGCAGCCATGAAAGTAATGTTCATCGAACCGCCGAAGCAATTTTGGTTCCTGATGGGGGAATACCTCCCGCCTCCTCTAGGAATACTCCAGCTAGCAGCATACCTCGAAAGAGAAAGGCCAGACGCCGAGATAGAAGTTGTTGACTGCCAAGCCGAATCGCTCGACTGGAAAGGTTTGGAACAACGTATCGAATCCTTCGATCCCGATGTCGTTGCATCGAGTGGGCTCGCTACCTGCAACACTTACTCAGTAGCTCGAACATTAGCCACAGCGAAGAAGGTGAAGCCGCATGTTCTCACCTTAGCTGGGGGCCAGCATTTCACCGCCACAGCCAGAGAAAGCCTGAGAGAATACCCTGAGATCGACGTTATCGTCCGCGGTGAAGGCGAACAAACTCTTTCAGAATTAGTCCAATCCGCATCAGAAGGAAGACCCTTCTCTCAAGTGAAAGGAATCTCCTTCAGAAGCAACAGGGAAATCGTGGAAACCCCCACTAGACCTCTAATCGAAGATCTAGATGACCTCCCCTTTCCCGGATACCACTTCGTCGAAGACGTTACCCACAAGTACCATTTCACAATGATGGCGGGTCCAGAAATCATATACTTGATAATCGAAGGGTCCAGAGGATGCCAACACCGTTGCACATTCTGCACGCAATGGAGATATTGGGGAGGCAGATACAGATCTAAATCAGGAAGAAGGATCGCAGAAGAAATGGAGTTCTGCTATCGAGAGTTCAATAGCAGATTCATCTGGCTGACCGATGACAACTTCGCCTTAGGAAAACGCGCTAGCGATCTATGCGATAAGATTCTGAAACGCAGATTGGAAGATGAAATAATGTGGTTCGTTCAAGCCAGATGCGACGACATCGTCAAACACAAGGATTTAGTGCCGAAGATGCGGAGAGCAGGAACCCGCTGGATACTCCTAGGAGCGGAAAGCCACAGCAAATCCATCCTTCAATCGCTTGATAAGAAGATAGACCCTGAAGAGACTAGGGAAGCTGTCAGAATACTCAAGCAGAATGATATATTCGCTCAAACAACATTCATCCTGGGACATCGCGAAGACTCTGCTGAATCTATAGCAGACCTCAGAAAATTTGCAGATGATGTGGACCCAGACTTAGCGATCTTCATGCTCCTAACACCTTTCCCAGGAACAGAGACCTATAAACTAGCTCGCGAGAACAAATGGATCGAAGATTACAATTGGGCCAACTACGATATGGTCCACCCTATAATGCCCACGGAAAACTTGTCTAGAGCAGAGTTGTACGAGGAAATGTACAGATGCTACCGAAGCTTCTACGGATCATGGAGCAGACGCTTAGGAGGCATCTTCTCATCGAATCAACTCAAGAGAAGAACTTACAGGTACATGGCTAGTCGAGGTCTTATGAATCAGCTTAGGGGCAAAGCCTAGCAGAGAAAAGGCTATGACTCAAACCGGTCGCCGCAATCTCACTGTACTCACATTGGTCGGTGTATCTCTGATCGGACTGATCCTTGCGTCGATGCTCATTTTCTACACGCCAGCTACTGAAGACTTCCCTTGGCGACGGCTGATTATCAGTTCAACATACGCATTGATCTGCATCCTTGGAGCTGCTGCTGTATTCTTCCCAAAGAAGTGTTCACGAATGATCCGCTCCAAGAAATGGGAGACCGCCCCAAAGATGCTTTACAACACATCACAGCTTGACGAAAATAAAACGACATCTCTAATCGGGTTCAAATTGACGCACGGACACCATCCTAAATGCGAGAGCTTCTCCGATCATGAGCTTCAAATCGGAAACAAGACATTCTGCGCCGGATGCACAGGACTGCTTATAGGCGCCTTGATCTCTCTAGTAACGGTCTCAGCCTACTTCTTGAGCCAAGTTCAAATTAGTAAAGCAGCAGTCCCTCTAGTCGGATTCGGCTTCATAACAGTACTCGTCGGCTTGCTAACTCCAGTCTTTATAGCCGGACGAGGCGTCACCAGACTCGCCACGAATGCATTGCTTATTCTAGGGATGTCCTCAATCTTGGTCGGCGCAGATACACTACTACACAACGTACAAATTGACCTATACCTGATGGCGCTTGACGTACTCTGGCTTATGACTAGGGTATCACTCTCCCAATTAAACCACGAAAGAATATGCGCCAACTGCACACGAAAATGCATCTCATAAAGGAGAGATGAATAACTACCGACGAGGGTAGCTGACAACAGCCCCTACAATTATCGCCAAGCCGATGACGACCAAGAAGACAGGCCACATTCTCCCCCAAGGTATGCCGTACATGTACTGAGCGAGAAACGCAAAACCTACAAGAATTATTACTATGCCGACAACAACGGAGCCCCAATGACCTCGCCCGCCAAAACACATCTCTTCTTCTCGTCTAGACCTCTGAGGGCGCGTCACGTAGAGCGACTCACCACATTGAACACATCTATCAGCAGTATCCTCGTTCTTCGCCCCACACTTCTGGCAATAAATCATACTATTCGCCTTCTCTCAAGAAGTGAGCGTTTGATTTGACACTAAACGTTTCCAGCTCTTTAAGAGGATTTTGGTTAATGAGCGTCTGGAAATAAATTTCACACAGAACCCTCAACATCAGGTGCCACGCAGAACGCCCCCTCATCAACAAACAAGAGAAAAGAAAGAATTCCAAAGAGCCCAGCGAAATAGACTTATTGCTCCATCAACACAATAGCAACACATTCAATGGAGGAAGACTGTGCCATGGAATTGAAAGGAAGCAAAACAGAAAAGAATCTCTTAGCATCGTTCGCAGGGGAATCTCAGGCGAGAACCCGATACGCCTATTTTGCTAGCGCAGCTCGAAAGGAGGGCTACGAGCAGATATCAGCCATCTTTGAAGAGACAGCTGAAAACGAGAAGGAGCATGGAAAGATCTTCTTCAAATTCCTCGTTGGCGGCCCGGTGGAAATCACAGCCACGTATCCTGCAGGAATAATCGGCACTACGCTTGAGAACCTGAAGGCCGCTGCAAAGGGAGAGAAGGAGGAGTGGGGAACCCTATATCCCAATTTCGCTGAAGTAGCTGAAAGAGAAGGCTTCAAAGACGTTGCCGAAGCTTTCCGAAGAGTCGCGAGTGTCGAGAGCTACCATGAGAGGCGATACCTCAAAGTCGCAACTAACATAGAACGCGGAGAAGTCTTCAAGAAGAGTTCAGTTATAAAGTGGAAGTGCCGAAACTGCGGTTACGTACATGAGGGTGCTGAAGCCCCTACCAAGTGTCCAGCCTGCGCACATCCCCAAAGCTTCTTCGAGGTCTGGTGTGAGAACTACTGAAGAAGAACGTTAGGAGACAGCAGTAGCGAACGTCGATTACACCTCTCTACATTGAGAACTGGAAATCTTAGCCGGCAGGTTCACTCCCAGCTTCTCAGCCAACTTGGCAACTTCAGAGTCACTCATCCAGTAAACCTTCAAGTAGTTGTAGATCTCCATCTCACTCATCCCTATTCGCCTAGCCTCCTGAATCGTATGCCTATATGCCTCAATCTCAGTCGGCCTATCCACATACTCAAAACTGTCATCAAACAGCTCCTCGCCATCCATGAACTGCTTTACATGAATCAGCTCATGAATCAAATCCAAATAGATCTCTTTCGCGTTGCCATGCTTCAAATAGTGTGTACTCACTATCAAATGGCCATCCTCCTCGCTCACTCCCATATACCCCCATCTCGACGAGAAGAACTCAACCTTCAGGTTGCGAAGCACCTCCTCAGTCTTGTCGCCGAATATCCTTCTAACCGCTTCAACCTTCTCGAAGCCTTTGAAGTGATCAGTGAATCTGCGCAATGCGACTATAACGCTTCGAGGGATCTCAATATTGGGTATGCTCTTCATCTGAGTAGCCTTCCTTAAATCCGGTGGCGAAGAGGATAAAGGTGAAACGCTAACTCCTCGCCTATATATCTTCTTGAGTAAGCCTAAACGCTTTAAGTGAATGTTTACGACTCTCGGAATTAAAATATGTAGTAAACGAGCTGAAAGGTCATGACGCCGAGACAAAGGATTAAAGCCGTAATAAATTTCAAAAAGCCAGACGTGTTGCCTTGGTTCGAAAATTTCTACGATGAAACTTTAGTAAAATGGTTCAAGGAAGGGTTTCCAGCAGATGAGGTAACAGTGATCGAGTGGATGATGTCAGCTCGCGATGGCGTACTTCTATTGAACTGGCCGATAGTTATGGGGTTCAATGCTCACTCATACTTTGGATGCCAGAATATCTCAGGATGCTACGTGCCTTTGGACGTAGGACCGATACCGAGATTCAAATTAAGACTGTTAAGAGAAACAGAAAGCTACGAGGATCTCATAACGGAAACTGGAGCTGTAGCGAGACGATTCAAGAGAGCTGAATACAAATGGTACAGCATGCCAATGTTCATAGAGTTTCCAGTCAAAGATCGTGAAAGCTGGGAAGCATACAAGGAAAGATTGAACCCCGAGGACATTAGAAGATATCCGAAGGATTGGGATAGAGAAGCCTACATGAAGGTCTTCGAGAACTATCAAGCTGGAAACACTATACTCAAATTCAGCGGCTTCTACGGCTTCGGCGCTGAGATAATGGGCATCCCCACATTTAATGTAATGTTCTACAAGGACCCTGAACTTATACATGAGATGGCCGAACACTGGGAGTACTTCATCACCGAGACTATTAGAAATGCTGTTGAGACGCTGAAAGATCGAATAGATATGGTCTTCTGGTGGGAAGACATGGCGGATAAGCATGGACCATGTATCTCACCCAGACTCTACAAAGAATTCTTGTTGCCACATTACAAGAGAGTCACAAGCTTTCTAACGAAGAATAATATAAACAGAATAATGATGGACAGCGACGGAAATATCAACCCGGTGTTAGACCTAATAATCGAAGCTGGAATAACAGGGACATGGCCCCTCGAAGTCAACTCAGGAATGGACGCTATAGCTGTGAAAAAGAAGTATGGAAACAAACTCTTTCTTGCAGGAAATCTCGACAAGAGAGAATTGGCCAAAGGAGGAGAATCGATGCGGAGAGAAGTTGACACTAAAGTTCCGGTACTCAAAGAACTTGGCGGATATATCCCTGGAGCTGACCATCTGGTTCACGTTGAATTCACATATGAGAAGTTCAAAGAATATGCAGATTACCTGAAGAAACAGCTGCCATACTAAACGGTTCAAGATAGAAGTTGAAGATTTCCTAGCCGAACGTTCTGCAGGCCTTCCTCCCTCGCAGCTTCAAGGCATTCGTAGGCATGCTTCCGACTCGTAGTTGGGAGATCATACATCTCATAATTCGGCGCAAAAGCGAGCAAAGTGTACGGTATCGAAACGTCTATTCTGCTGATGAATGAGGAGAGATTTCTAACCTCGTCAACATCCACGTAACCCGGCACCAGTAGAGTACTCGCAGTCAAAACCGGAAGCTCAGATCTTCTCTTATAGAATTTATCGCCGACAATCTTGAAGTTCTCTAGCGAAGGCTTATTCGAGACACCACACATCGCCTTCGCTAGATTCTCATCCCAACATTTCAAATCGAATTTGATGTTCCCGCCGCTCTCAAGCGAAAGCTCAACCGCGCGCTCAAGAAACTGCGATTTCATATAGCCATTCGTCTCCCAGCAAATCCGCATGATCCGTCCATCCGCTTTCGCCTTCTCAATAGCAAGCTCGCTTGTTCGAATAGCATGCGGCATCTGAGGGGATGGATCCCCACCGAAATAACAGATACATGACACATTCCCAGAAGCCCTTGAAGCAAGGCTTTCAGCCGTAACTGTAGGCTCTTTCTTTGCTGACAAGAGGCGAAAATGGTAGTTCTGGCAGAAGAGGCAATCATAAGAGCAAGCTCCATAGAATACGGCGAGATTTGAGTGCCCACGTTCAGGCCCGGAAGCACTCCAAGAATACTTGGGGTAGCCAACGCCTGTGCATCCTGGACAGAACCACCATGCAACACAATTGGTGGGCAATGGATCATAATACCATTCAAGAACACCGCTCGAAGCTGTACCACCATGTCTCACAAGCCTACCTTCAACGTTTGAGACTAAACCGCAAAACCCAACCTCGCTAGGTCCAATTCTACAGTCGTTCCAGCAGACTCCGCATGGAACGCCTCCTCCTGATTTGGGCGGAAAGCCCGGCAGCCCATAGGATTCCCTAGCCCTAATGTGAGCTATCTCAGTAACGCGCAACGCGTCCTCAGGACGCTCACGAATACAACGTAAGCATACACCAAGCCCAACCGTAACTGAGCGCCCTGAGTTGCCGCAAATTTTGCACTTGCCCAAGTATGTCCGCCATGAGATAAACGGGAAGAATGCATCCAATAAGCTTGTCCACTAGTAACTTAATAGAAAAGAATAATACTGTATTCTCAACCAAGCTTGAAATCAGTGGGTGAAAGAATGGCGAAAGCTCTGTATCTTGAAGATAGCTATCTCAAAGAATGCGATGCCACAGTCACTTCGGTCAATGAAGACAAATATGTGGTGCTTGATCAAACAATCTTCTATCCCAAAGGTGGAGGACAACCATGGGATATAGGCAAAATCATTCGAGGGCTTGATGAATTCAATGTTGTTTACGTAGGAAAGTTCGGAGGCGAAGTCTCCCATGAAGTCGACAAACCAGGACTTAAAGAAGGAGACAAGGTCCATTGCGTCTTAGATTGGAATAGACGATACAAACTCATGCGCAGTCATACAGCAGCGCATGTGCTCGCTGCGATTCTGTGCCGACAGACAGGAGCTCTGATCACTGGAAATGAACTGGCAACTGACAAAACAAGATTCGACTTCAACTTGGAGAACTTTGACAGAGACGCATTCCAAACATACGTTGCAATGACAAACGAAGTCTTGAGACAGGACATCCCGGTCAAGTGTTATAACCTTCCTCGAGATGAAGCGTTGAAAATACCCGGCATGGTGAAGTTGGCTGAATCAGCCCCACCCGATATTCCAATCCTTAGAATCGTTGAGATCGAAGGCGTAGACAAACAGGCAGACGGCGGAACGCATGTGAAGAACTTGAAAGAAGTTGGACAAATCAAATTCATGAAGGCTGAGAACAAAGGGAAGAACAATAGACGTGTCTACTTCGAGCTCATTGAATAGGATGTACGGCCAAGTCGAGTTTCTTCCGCCATCCATCAGAGGAGATATAGCTGCTGTTTCGACCGGTCAAGAATATTCTCTTCGTCTGTTTGGGAAATCAATGTAGAAGTCCAATGGCTGAACATCTATTCAAGCGGATCCTAGCAAGAAGCCCAAACCCAAAGGCCGCAGGAATAGTTGCCACATCGGCAAGCACAGGCATGTACAACGGTGCGCCAGCCTCAAGAAAGACCATTGAGGTTATGCGTAGAAGAGGAATAGATTTAGCGGGATTCCGAGCAAGACAAGTAACACCTGAATTGATCGACTGGGCAAACTTAGTGCTAGCCATGGATAGACGCAACAAGAAAGCTATAATCAATATGTTTCCTGACGCTGCAGCGAAAACGTTTACTTTGAAAGAGTATGCTGGAAATGACATCAACCCAGATGTAGAAGATCCAGTAGGTCAACCGATCGAAGAATACGAGAGATGCGCCGACGACATAGAGGAAGCTCTTATAGAAGCAATCAAGAAGCTGTTTGTTTGAAATAACAAATTGAAGCAAAGCGCGTATAGTGACGAAAGGTATAGCTACGTTGCGCTCTGGTGAGATGTTGTGATAAATCGGGCCAGCGACAAGGCTTGGTTTTGGGTTTCGCTTTTCATAATTATCACTTTCTTCTTTCCTCAGATCACGAGTAAGGGAGTTGTCTTAGGACAGGAAACTGGAGAAGTAATTTTCAGAGTTCTATATGCCAACTCCAATAGATACGTTGAGGCTGCTGCATCAACGCACGTTCTTGCGGTCGCTCTAATAATCTTGCTGATAAGATACGGTAACAAAGTCAGATTTCTTTTCGACGTCTTCATAGCTGGAGACTATATTATCATAGCCTTTCTTCAAAACATCGCTACTGTAGAAGGGTATGGATTTTCTATAATCACATCAAACGTTGTGATCTTCCTCATGCTAGGCATTATGTGGATGAACGAATCCTTTAACCCTCAAAACGATTTCACCTTCAGAAAGCTTCCTTTATGGCGCTATTGGCCCATACCTCTCGCCTTGCTCGCTTTCTGGTTCCCAGCCGGACCTTCCGGAGAAATTGACTTCAACCCTACCTACTTGCTAACCTCAGACTTCGGTGTTGCCTTCTGCCTGACAACTCCAGTGGTTTTAGCGATCTTAACTCTGATCTATCCGCTAGTGAACAAGAAGGTGTTTGTCGCAACATGCTCCGCCGGGCTTCTTTACGGAATATACAATCTACAACTGCCGCTATTCTTCGAGCCAAAAACGTGGTGGGTATCTGGCGTGCTTCATGTCCCTCTATTTTCGATCTCCCTTTACGGTCTACTTCTCTCCAGAATACTGAGAAAATGATTGACCATTGTGGTTTCATTCAACGCAATTCATTTTCGTAGGAAATGGCTATGTTCAAGGATCTTAGATCCCGAAGAGCGATGTCTAAGCGAAAGAACATTAGCCCTTCATAATGCCAACTTGAATAAATGCTATTTTACTCTCTTACTGAAAATGGCTTAACAATTTATAGCCTTGAAGAAAATATCCTTAAGAGAGGTTTCGAGATGGATAGAAAGGTACTGAACTTCTTGAAGGAGCTGACTGAATCTTTCGGTCCAGCTGGCTTCGAGAGAGAACCTGCCCGTGTTATAGAGGGATACGTTAGACCCTACGCAGATGAGATTCTTAGAGACAAATTGGGATCAATAATATTCAAGAAGAAAGGAACAGCTGAAAGACCGCACGTACTCCTTGCTGGACATATAGATGAAGTTGGCTTCGTCATCTCAGGGATAGACAAGGAAACGGGGTTCCTAACCTTCGACGCGTTAGGCGGCTGGTTCGATCAAGTCCTCCTGTCACAACGTGTGGTCGTTAGAACGAGGAAAGGAGATCTACCCGGAGTGATCGCAGCTAAACCCCCACACCTTCTTCCACCTGAAGAACTGGAAAAAGTGGTGAAGCGAGACAAAATGTTCATCGATGTTGGAGCAACATCCCGAGAAGAAGCGGAAAAGATGGGCGTCAGAATCGGCGATCCAGTAGTCCCATGGTCTCCCTTCATGACCATTAGGGAGGACAAGGTTGCTTTGGGAAAGGCATTCGACGATAGAGTCGGCGCGTTCATCGCGACTCAAGTGATACGCGAACTGAAGGAGAGCGGGATAAACCACCCCAATACGATATACGGTGCGGCCACGGTTCAAGAGGAGGTGGGCCTCAGAGGCGCGACCACTGTCTCGCATGTTGTAGACCCCGATGTCGCAGTCGTCCTCGAAGTCGATATCGCCGGTGATGTTCCTGAAATAAAGAGTCGTGAAGCACCAGCGAAGATGGGAAAAGGTCCGTCAATATTGACTTATGATGCCTCTATGATCCCGAATCAAACCTTGAAAGACATAGCAATTAGAACGGCTGAAGAAAAAAAGATCCCCTATCAACTCTCATTCACAGCTAGAGGAGGAACCGACGCCGGACGAATTCACATACATAAAGTCGGATGCCCCTCAATTGTAATTGGAGTTCCAACTAGGCACATCCACTCACACGTAGGACTATTCAGCCTAGAAGACTGCTCAAATGCGACGAATCTCACGGTTGAACTTGTGAAAAGACTTGACGCCAAGACAGTAGAGAGTCTAACAGCGATATAGAAGACTTAGCCAACTCTATTAACCAAACATATCACAACCTCGTAAGAGTGAGAAGTCTTATTCATAACATAGCGCCAATGACACCATGACGCGCTGATTGAGCGCAAAATAAGCTTCTCAATCTTTATCTTACGCGCTTATCTTCAAGTAGATTAACTTTGGGAATATAGGTTGGCAACAAAGCCTAGAATCATCTTCCACATAGACATGGACTCCTTCTACGCCTCTGTTGAAATACAGCTGAATCCAAGCCTCAAAGGCAAGCCGGTCATAGTAGGCGCCGATCCGAAGGCTGGAACTGGAAGAGGAGTTGTCTCAACTTGCTCATATGAAGCGAGGAGGTACGGCGTAAGATCGGGAATGCCGATATCGAAGGCGTACAAGTTATGCCCGAATGGAGTCTACCTACCAGTAAACATGCCGCTATACGAGAAGGTCTCCGACAAGATCGAACAGATCCTAAAACGGCACGCTAACAAGATTGAACGAGTTGGAATAGATGAAGCCTTCATAGATGTCACTGAGAAAGTGAAAGAATATGTAAGCGCGAAAGAGCTCGCTCTCAAAGTGAAGGATGCCATCTACATTCAAGAAGGACTTACGTGCTCTATCGGCATAGCGCCAAACAAATCGGTCGCGAAGATCGCTTCAGACTTCAGGAAGCCCGACGGCCTTACAATAGTTGAATCTAACCAAGTGAGAGAGTTTCTAGATCCCCTCCCAGCCACCAAGATTATCGGAGTTGGAAAGAAAACCTACAGCGTACTGAAACGTTTCGGGCTAGAAACGATTGGGCAACTCGCACGCCATCCAAAGGAAGATCTAGCTCAAATATTTGGAAAATTCGGCATCCACCTATGGGAGGTTGCCAACGGGATAGACGACAGTGAAGTTCAAGAAGCAGGGGAGCCGAAATCCTTCAGCCTAGAACATACCTTCGAAAAGGACACAGATGACCGAAATCTGGTCCTCAAAACTTTACAGTTACAGGCCGAGAACCTATACAGACAACTAACTGAGATGCAATATCAGTATAGGACAGTGACATTGAAGATCAGATTCGAGGACTTTGAGACATTCACAAGAAGCAGAAGCCTTCAAAGCCATACGCATGACAAGGAAGCGATAATGGCAACAGTGAAGATTCTGCTGGGAGAATTTGAGAGCGACCCCCGAAAGATTAGACTCGTAGGCCTCAAAGTCTCTGACCTAAGGAAGCCGAGTCAGGGCGTAGAGAGAATCGAGAAATGGCTGTAGCGTAAGAGTTCTAGGTTTGAACCGCCATGACTGAGCACTTCTCTTTCAACAAAATGGTAGATGATGAGAGTCTCAGATCCAGAAGCTATGTCTTCAAAGACAGAATTCACGCTGGAGAACTCTTAGCAGAGAAGCTTTGGAAACATAAAGGAGAAAACGCGATTGTTCTCGCTATACCCGCTGGCGGAGTCCCAGTCGGATACAGGATAGCTGTCAAGCTTCAACTGCCGTTGGATCTAATAGTTGTCAGAAAGCTTCCGATACCATACAACCCGGAGGCAGGCTTCGGCGCCTTAACAACAGATGGAACTATTGTCCTTAACGAGCCGGAGGTGGAAGAACTGGGTTTAACGAAGGAAGAGATTGACATGTATGCATCCGAGAGAATGAGAGAGATTAAGGAGAGAATACGAAAATTTCGTGGAGACAGACCGTTTCCAGACCTGAAAGAGAAGGTCGCCATAATTGTTGACGACGGTTTAGCCTCAGGTTACACAATGACAGCTGCTATTCTCTCCGTTAGAAAACATGGACCTAAGAGAATCGTAGTCGCAGTCCCTACAGCTCATCTTGGCGCACTTCAGAAGATTTCACCTTACACCGATGAAATTATATGCCTTAACATTAGAAGCGGCTTCCTCTTCGCAGTGGCAGATGCATACTTGAACTGGTATGATCTAGAGGATTCGGAAGTTATCGATTATCTGAGGAAGGCTTGGCGATAGCAAGCGAGCATTTGAAAAGGCTTTTCTTAGTGCCTAGTCTTAGTGTGCTCGGACTTGATATCTTTGAATAAGATGCCAAGCAAAATCCTCCGAATAAGCTCGAAAAGCCTCCCATCAGGCAACTGGATTCTCTAATCTGTGCTGTAGAGTAGCAAATCCTGACTCCACTTTGCCGTATCTGTCTCATACATGTTATCCCCCCTCCCCTCAAGAAGTCAGAGAAAAGAGGGGTGGGGGTGTGTGTCCCTGCGACACCATGTCACAGGATAATCTCTAGGCGGTAGAGTTGAACGTCAATCAGTAAGAACTATAAACGTGAAGATGTATGCTGGCATCAGATTGACTTCAGGTGACTTCTTGTGACGAGGATGCTGGTGGTTCTGCTTCTTTCAATTCTCCCGTTAGTTTTCTGTGCCTCTCAAGAACTGGCATATGCCGATATTATGCCTAGTGCCAAAATAGTTCACATAGAATACCCAGAAAGGGTTTTGGTAAACCAGCGATTCAGTGTCAATGTCACTATTCAGTATGTTTACCCTGACTGGGCTATAGCTGACTTAGGTATCCAAGATCCAGAAGAAATTACCACTCTCGACTGTATCAGATATTATCTCACAGGGAGCGATGTGAAGACCTACTTGTTTAACCTGACTGCGCCACCAGTTGAAAAGACATGGCATTTGGAGGCAATAACGCGTTACTGGTTTAAGAACAACTGGCTTCTAGACGATTTGGACGGAAGAAAATCATTCTGGGTAGACGTAACAAGCAGATTAGAGCTTGTGGTTAAGGTACCGAATGAGAGGATCTGCGTCAGAATAGATGGAAGAGAGTACATAGGCGATTCTGAAGGTGTTGTTCGAACAGAAGTCCAGCTAGGAACCCATGTGATTGAAGTCCAATCGATGCTGCAACTCGGAGAAGACGCTCGAATGTTTTTTAGTAAATGGAACGACGGCTCTAGGTTGAACCCAAGAACGATACTGGTCAATAAGCCTATCGTTCTAGAAGCTACATACATTGTACAGTATCGGTTGATCGTCGAATCACCATATGAGAAATGCTTCGGCGCGGGCTGGTACGACGCAAATTCAACAGCCACTTTCACTGTTCCGGAATCCGTTTCAGCAAGGGACCTCGCTTGGATTCTCGGCGTAAGGTATAGGTTTGAAAGATGGAGCGGTGACTCAACATCATCTAATTCAACCTCAAGCCTTGTCATGGATAGCCCAAAGATGGTATCGGCTATTTGGAGAGTAGAGTATAGTTCAGTTTACATCATCGGTCTTCTCGTAATCGGCGCTGTAGTCACTTGGATGGTCGCGTACATAAAGAAGGAACGAAAATGAAAACCGCCGCCACATTCTTACTAGTGCTTTTCACGTTTTCGATCGTGGTTTCCCAAGGATTGCGCCAGACTGAAGCTGCACCAACAATCGTCTCGATAGAAAGAGCAGAATGGTACTATTGGAAGAATTCTGGAAGCGACACCTGTCTAGTCTGGCTAGGTGGAGGTAAAGCGTACACAGATCACGTTACAATTAACCCGTATTACCTAGAATCCTTGAACACAATACGCTATATTCAAGACCTCTCAACTCAATACAGCATCCTCGCATTGCACAAAGGTCCTGACATTGAATACGTTTATGAAGCCAAATCAAAAGTCAGCGTTCTCTCCTACTATGACAACAGCAAATTCCTCCATAAAATCCATGAGTGGATAAAGGAAAACGGATACCCATACTCCTACTTGGTGGGATATTCTACTGGAGGAACAGTCGTAGGATACGAACTTGCTGTACGAGACAGAAATACGTGGATGTCTCCGAATGGAGGGATAATCGTAAGCGGAAGAGTCAACCAACCGATGAAAGATTGGAAAGGAACAAGCCTCTATGAGAGCGCAGCTCACGCGCGAAACATCCAAGCCAACGTCCTCTTAATCTATGGAAGGATATGGAGTGAAGATCTGTGGCCTCAAGGACAAGAATACTACGAAAATGCGCCCAACAATGTGTGGATCGGCGGCGGACTGTACTACAAAGAATGGCATTTATTTAACGAATCTGGACACGAAGTGTGGACTCGCGAACAAACGGGGATCTACGATCCAACGGCATTTCACATAACAGTGAACTTCATCGAGAAGTCGAAGACTCTTTCGCTCAAGAGTGAAGAAGAAGCCATCAGCAAAGCAGTAACCGGTTCTAGCTCTGTATCCGACACTCGAAGCGGAGATTGTATAGCCTACGTCGAATCACCAAAGAAGGCGCATCCAGGCCAATTATTGAAGATGAAAGTCACAGTCAAATACTCACTTAAACAAGAAACGCGAATCGCAACGGCTCTTTGGGATGTGGAATCCGAAAGTTTAGTCTCAGTATCAGAAAGGATTGTTCAAGGAGACGGTGTAGAGGAATATGCTCAATTGGTATATGCGCCGTCCAACGAAAGGAATTGGTTGCTTGCTGCCGTTGTGTTAAGCTGGAGTGAGAACGCGATCTTCGTAACGAAAACGAATCTTTTCGAAATAGCTGTCTCTGATAAGCATCTTCTCTCGATCCAAGCTGGCTACAGTAACATCTCGATCATCGTTGACGGCTCAACCCATAGGACGGATCGTGAAGGAGAGGTTCAGATAGAAGTTGAACCCGGCGTACATACAATTGAAACTCAAGAAATCGTTCCCTTAGATGGAGGCTCAAGGCTAGTCTTTAGAAACTGGCAAAACGGCGTCAATTCAAACCAGATAGTCGTTAACATTAACGACGACGAAACGCTCAGCCCTGTCTACGTACGACAATATCTTGTAAGAGTGAACTCGCCCTATGCTGAAACAGAAGGGGCAGGATGGTACGATGAGAACACCAGAGCAAGAATCGCAATAAGGCCGGAGTCGTTGAAGAAGAACACTGGGGGAATCTTTCAAGCAGAGTATGCCTTTGAAAGTTGGAGTGGCGACGCAATTGGCGTGGACCCGCAGATTGAGATAATAGTGGATCGGCCGAAACTCGTGATCGCAACTTGGAGGATCGGCTATGACTCTTTGATCCAGACTATCGTTGTTTTGAGCATCGCTATATCGGTGGCATTAGTCGCATTCTTTGGATATAGAAGTTTGAGAACAAATCTTTGAACCTAGTCTTTAGCATTCACCACATAAGCGTCTCTCCAGCGTCGCCGCGAGATTTCTGACTCTAGAAGAAGCGTCGTGAACAATAGGTGCTCCATGCCCCGGGAGAATCGACTCAAAGTCCAATTCGCTCAATTTCTTGACTGAACGCCTCACCTCATACGGATTCATTGAAGTAGATTCCACAGGTTCTCTGACCTCTCCACCTTCGCAGATGACTGTATCACCTGAAAATAGAACTTTCAACTTTGAGTGATAGAGGCATATACTTCCCGCGGTATGTCCTGGAGTGTAAATGACTCTTAGTCCTCCAGAATCAGGAACCTCCATTCCATCACTAAGCGGAAGATCAACCTCGACTGGATGAGGTCTGGGGAATGGCTTCACTATTCTGAAAGCTAATCCTAATATGCCTCTCGGCGTGGGGTAGGGCGTAACACCGGATATGCAACCTACGTCTTTCTCGTGAGCGGCAACAGTAGCTTCCGTCCTCTCTTTGACCTCGGCTGCGCTTCCACAATGGTCTACGTGGCAGTGCGTCAAAACAATATCGGAAACATCAGAAGGCTCATATCCAAGACTAGAGAGGTATGAAAGAATCCGCTTCGCGTTTCCCGGCCATCCTGTGTCTACTAATGTGATGCGGTCTTCTAGTAGTAGGTAGACATTCGCTCCGAAGTTTGGAAGAAGGTGAATTCCTTGAACTATTTCCACTATGCCACAATCCTTCAAATGTTCTTTAAATGAACACCCTTCGGAAGCTCAGTTTACAGAGGAAGACGGAAACTACCGTGATATATTCTTGTCTTAGCTATCTGAACAAGCATTGAAGTCAGCTCGATCGATCGCTTGGAAGGATAAGAAGAAGAGATCTTGGAAGAAATCGAGGATTTGTCTTAACAAACCGGAGACTCATGGGAGGAGGAGGTTTTTGAAGCAGCAATAGGTTCTATCCAGAAGGATTATACTGCGTCAAGCGCAAAGATAGAACAGGATAACTAGCCAAGTCGTCAGCTTTCCAAAATCTTTATTCCCATTATGATCTATTCAAAGCGAAAAGGAAAACAGTTGAAGGGCTAAGCTCTCAGTGATATTCATGGCCCGATCTGAACATGGCTTGTTGCCGACATGTTGGTTCACTTGGTTCTGGAATTTCTCGTACCGCATGATGGTCCCGGCACTACTGCCTGCAATCCAAGTTTCACTACTACTTTCGAATTGGCAAGCTGGAACTGTCATCGGAGCTCTCAACCTTGGGTATGCGGTCTCAGCCTACCCTTCAGGACTTTACTCAACAAGGTTCGGTCCAAAAAGGATAATTTGCTTCGGAATCGCCTTGACGGCCGTATGCATGTTGCTCTTCACAATGTCACAATCTTATCTAACAATGCTAGCCCTAGTATTCATCGCAGGTCTGGGTCTCGGAACATATCTCCCGCAGGGGCTTGCACTTCTTTCGCAAAAATATGAGAAGCGCAAAAGGGGAACAATTATGGGAGTCCATGAAACAGCCGCGCCTATCGGACAGGCAATTGGGCCCCTCTTCGTTAGCATGATGCTCTTACCATTGGGATGGACCGGCTGCATACAGGCGTGGTTCGCTCTTGTAGCTATCCCTGTAATTTCATTCCTGTTTTTTGTTCCGGAGTATAAAGCGGATCCAAGTGCGAGTGAAAACATGCATGAGGGTCGAGAATGGTCTCTTAGACTTTACACGACAGTAGTTCTATTGAACAGTTGCATATGGTCAGCCAACTTGGGGCTACTCTCAATGATTCCAATCTACATGGTGCAAGTATTCCTACTGGATGTCGCCTTTGCTGCATTTCTCGTAGGCGCCACAAGGTTCTCAGGAGCATTCGGACAACTTTTAGGAGGATTCCTCTCCGATGCAGTTGGAAGATTCAAGGTACTGATAGCGGTTGTTACGGTGACAGCTGTCTCGACCGTAGGAGTAGCCTTCGCGCCTTATGGTCCTATAATGATAGCTTCCATGGTGATTCAAGCGATGGCAACAGCAGCCTTCTTCCCTGTGATATTCGCAACCGTTTCTGATAATACATCTTCTAGAACAAGAGCCAAAGTTCTCGGGGTAATAAATGCAGCAGCAGGTTTCATCGGCGGGAGTTTATCACCTATGATCATAGGCTACTTGGCAGATAACTTCAATTTCAAGGACGCATTCTTATATCCGGTTATCCTAGGATTTTTCGCATGCTTCTTGATACTATATTTGAGAAAACAACTCTCGTGAAGAACAATGAAAGAGCCCATCCCCATACACAAATCGAAAAGAGGCGTGCGATTGATGAAGTTTCCTGGAAGCTCGTGCAACTTTGTGCAATTAGGAAGAATGAGTTACGAAGATGCGCTGAAACTGCAGGAGAATATTGCAGAAGCTCGTAGAGACAATAGGATTGAAGACACATTATTACTTCTTGAACATCCACCCGTTATCACGATCGGACGAAGCGGCAACTCCAAGAATATTCTAGCCTCAAGAGAAACCCTGGAGAGGGAGGGTATTCGGCTGTATACGGTTGATAGAGGCGGAGATGTTACTTACCACGGTCCAGGACAGTTAATTGGGTATCCGATCATCAACCTCGCCAATCATGGTAAGGACATCCACTTGTATGTATATGGAATTGAAAACTCAATCATAGAGTTACTGAAACGAGAGTACGCCGTAGAGACCGAGATTGTGCAAGGCTACGTCGGCGTATGGTATAGTACCGAGAAGATTGCCGCAATAGGCGTAACGGTCAGATGGTGGATTACAACGCATGGCTTTGCGTTGAATGTGGATCCGGATATGAATCATTTCGCGATGATAAATCCGTGTGGAATAATGGATAAAGGGGTAACGTCGTTGAGCAAGATAATAAATAGAAAACTAACTGTCAACGAAGTTGCGAAGAAGTACCCCAAGTATTTCGGGGAAACATTCGGTGTAGAGATGAATGAGATAACCTTGGAAGAATTGATGGGATGTCTTCGTTGAGTGGCAAGAAGCCTAGTTGGCTTGTCGTCAAGGCTCCGCAAGAAGAGACTTTGCAGCAGATGCGAAGACTGCTTGACGATTTGAATCTACATGTGATTTGCGACCAAGCGCTTTGCCCGAACATCGGCACCTGTTTCGCCCATGGCACTGCTACCTTTCTTATACTTGGTGATACTTGCACCAGAAACTGCCACTTCTGTGCTGTCAAGAAGGGGGAAACTCGCCCTCCTGACCTTGAGGAGACTGAACGTGTCGCCCAAGCTGTTAAGAGATTGGGTCTGAAGCATGTGGTAGTAACGTCAGTCACTCGAGATGATTTGAAAGACTTCGGAGCTGGACAATTCGCCTCTACTGTTACAAGAATTAGAGCTTTGAATCCGGAGACGCGGATTGAACTCCTCATTCCAGATTTCAAAGGTTCATCTGAAGCCTTGAAGAAAGTAGTGAAGGTCAATCCAGATATAATAGGACATAACCTTGAAACTGTGCCGAGGCTGTACCCTCAAGTGCGTCCCAGAGCATCTTACCGACGATCTCTCCAACTGTTGAAGATGATTAAAGCACTCAACGGTGCAATCTCGACCAAATCAGGGTTAATGTTGGGTTTGGGAGAGAAAGAGAAAGAGATATTAGGTGTCATGAAAGACTTACGCTCTGTCAATTGCGATATATTGACATTAGGGCAGTATCTACAGCCTTCTGAGAGACAGCTGAAAGTCGAAGAGTACATTAGGCCTGAGAAGTTCAAGGAGTATCAAGAGATCGGATTAGACCTCGGTTTCGCATATGTAGCTTCAGGACCTCTTGTCCGAAGCTCATTCAATGCAGGAGAATATTCTTGGAGGCTTTAGCGCAACTCTTCAATGAAAGCGATCGCTTGTTCGACGCGAATGTTATCGCCTTCAAGAGCGACGATTTTGCGAATCGCACCGTTGATTGGGGCAGTAACTTCGAACACGACTTTTTGAGTTTCAACCTCTAAAAGAGGCTCGCCTTCTTTTACAGCGTCGCCTTCTTTCTTAAGCCATTTCACTATTTTACCCTTAGTCATAGCTTCCCCGAGCTTGGGCATAGTGACAGTTCTCGTAAAGTAGCCTCCAGACAATTTGGCAATATTAAGTGTACAGTATTTTACTGTTCCTCATCGCCGCTACGCTATTTAGTGATTCTTCTGAACATGACAATTCCAATAGAAGTAGCCGCAGTCGTGAAGACTAGAAGAGCCTCGAGATTAAAGAGCAGTCTACTCAAATCTATATTTCCAATTATCAGCATTCTTACAGCTTCGACGCAGAAGCTGAAAGGGTTGACGCTGGCAACCGACTTCATCCAGTTTGGCATAAAAGCTGTTGGAAAAAGAGCGTTGCTCATGAACATCAGAGGCAGATTGATCAAGTTGATGAAAGCGAAGAAGGTTTCATGAGTCTTCATGCTCGTAGCAGCAGCGATAGAGACACTTGCAAGACCGAGTGTGAAAAGCCCTGTGATTAGCATTGTAAGCACTATCCCCAGAATCCCTGTCTGCACAGTAACTCCGAGAGCAATAGCTATCGTTAGGACGATCAAACCCTGGATCATCCCTCTGATTGTAGCGGAGATCATCTTCCCAAGCACGATCGGCGTCCTAGGGATCGGCGCGACGAGAAGTTTATTCAAAAATCCGAATCTCTTATCCCATATTACAGACATGCCAGCGAAGGTCCCACCGAATAGCATAGTCATCGCAACTATTCCCGGAGTCATGAAACTTAGATAGTTAGGTGCTCCCAAGACAGCTAGGAAAGGCATTGGAGCATTGCCTAAAGTGTTTCCGAAGAGGCCAAGCCAGATCAGAGGCTGAATAAGAGACATGAAAACGGCGGTTCGTGCTCTGTACCAATGCTTCAATTCACGATTTGATATAGCGATCATTTCGGCTATCATGCTCTAGCCCTCCCAAGTGCGCGTCTCATACGCCAAAACTCCTCTGGAGACGACTTATCTTCACGAATACGTCTGCCAGTGTATTTGAGAAACACGTCGTCCAAGCTTGGACGTAGCATCGAAATGGAATTCGCGACCAATCCAGCTTCAGATAGAAATCCAGCGAGCTTCGGTGTAGCAGTTTCCCCTCTGTCCACGAAGACATTAAGACTCAACTTGTCAGGAGAAACCATAACGTCCTTAACGAAAGGCTGTTCTTTCAAAGCCTTCGCGACCTTCTCCGTCACGGGAGAAGTTTGAGAAAGTTTAACCTCGATAACATCTCCACCTACTTGGTCCTTCAAATGCGAACCAGTTCCAATACAAACGATCCTGCCGTAATCTATTATAGCTATTCTATCGCAAAGCATGTCCGCTTCCTCCATGTAATGCGTCGTTAAGAAGATAGTCACGCCATATTCATTGTTCAGTCGTTTGATATACTCCCAGATGTGAGCTCTTGTTTGAAGATCAAGCCCTAAAGTCGGTTCATCTAGGAATAAGATTCTCGGTCTGTGAAGAAGACCTTCCGCTATTTCTAATCGCTTCCTCATCCCGCCCGAGTAGGTTTCCACAAGCCTATCTCTTGCATCTTCCAAGTCGACAAGTTGAAGAACCTCCGCAATTCTATTTTCCGCTAGATTTCTCGGCATATGGTAGAGAGTGGCGTGAAGCTTCAGGTTCTCAAGACCTGTTAAATCTTCATCAACTGAAATATCTTGAGGCGCATAGCCAATACAGCTTCTAACCATGTCGGGTTCCTGCACTATATCCTGTCTGCAAAGCTTAGCTGTTCCCTCAGTCGGCTTCAAAAGTGTACATAGCATCAAGATCGTGGTAGTCTTACCTGCGCCGTTGGGACCGAGGAAACCAAAAATCTCGCCAGCCTTCACGTTGAAAGTGATTCCATCCACAGCTCTAACAGAACCGTTAAAGATCTTCGTCAGATTCTGGACCTCAATAATATCGTCTTTATCTCTGAAATCTCGTTCATTCATTTCACTTCACCGAAATCGATAGTCAATCGAAGACTATTCTTTGAATCTTCAGTCTAGCTTCATCGATGACCTTCTTGATCTCATCGATCTTCTCAGGAGTCAAGTCCTCATAATTCCTGAAGACAAGTCTAGCAAGGTCTCCGAAATTCTTTCCGAAGGCAAACTTCTTGAAGCAAACATCGTACTCCTTTCCCTCCATGATTCGTTTCATAACATCGCCTTTTTCTTTCAAAGCCTTGCGACCAGTAGGAGTTACTGAGTACACCTTCTTCCCGTTCTTCTGAGTCGACTTGACATAGCCCAAGTCTTGAAGAAGTTGCAGAGTTGGGTAAACAACGCCGGGACTCGGTATGTAGAGTCCTGAAAACCGATCTTCGACGGATTTCATGATCTCATATCCATGCATGGGTCTATCCTTCAACACCTCAAGCACCAGATACTTGAGATCCCCCCTGTCCACTAAACGTCCAAGTCTCCAAAGAGAGCCGAACATGTGGAATGCGCGTGGAAACATTTCGTATCGCCCGCTAAGATATATCGCGATATATTTAAAGTTTACCTCAACCTCTAGCGATCAGGATACTTTCACTCTATCCCACACACGCGAAACGGATAGGCTCCTCCTCAACTTCGAAATCCGCAATGCCTGATCATGTTAGCAGCGTTTAGTGAGAATCGTCACACTGAGGACCATTCGGCCTGATTATCCTGAACGGGCTCAGGAGACAATTTCCATTCTGCCACAGATCGATTGAAGTGTAAGTGAAAGTAAACACCGCTATCGACATGCATCCCTTTTGACAGTTTTAAATGCACCGTCATACATACCTTGAATTGGGAGTTTTGAAAATGACCGGCGGCTCGTACTTAATTGGCACGGATATAGGAACCTTAGGGACGAAGACCGTATTAGTCGATCCCTCAGGAAGAATCTTTAGCTCAACATTCGAGGAGTACGATGTCCTCACCCCCAAGCCATTATGGGCTGAACAATGGCCTGACGTCTGGTTCAACGCTGTCTGTAAAACCATAAGATCGGCTATAGAACAATCACATGTGGTTCCTAAAGAAATCGCAGGTGTTTGTATTAGCGGATTGTACGGAGGATCCGGAGTTCCGTGCGACAAGGAGATCAAGCCAATTCGACCGTGCTTGATATGGATGGACAGAAGAGCTGGCGATGAGGTTGAATGGGTACGCAAAAACATAGGTGAGAAGAAGCTATTCAAAGTGACTGGCAATATAGTTGACCCATATTATGGTTTCACGAAGATGCTTTGGATCAAGTTCAAAGAACCAAAAGCTTGGAAGAAGCTCTATCAATTCGTAACTCCAAATGCTTACTGCATCTATAAACTAACTGGAAAACTCTCAATAGACTACAGTTCAGCTGGAAACTACGGAGGAATCTTCGATATTCACAAGCGACGATGGTCCGATACGATGCTTGAAGACATGGGCATACCGGGGAACTTCTTCCCTGAAAAGATACTGGCTTCGAAAGACATAGTCGGCGAAGTAAATGAAGAAGGCGCGAAGCTCACAGGACTGAATGTGGGAACACCTGTCTGCGCAGGCGGCATAGATGCACCTGTGTCCGCCCTCAGTGTTGGCGCTCTAAAAGATGGCGATTTGGCCTCAATGCTCGGAACATCCATGTGTAATGGGTTCATTCAGGACACCTTGCGGCTCTCACCGAAGCTTGTGAACTATCCGTATGTAGCCTTTGACACAAAGAAGCTCTATTCATTCGCGGGGATAACTACCGCTGGTGCATGCGTGAGGTATTTTAGAGATCAACTCGGAAAGAGTGAAGTCTCTATAGCCAAAGAGAAGAATGTTAGTGCCTACAAGATATTGGATGAAGAAGCTGAAAAGATTCCCCTTGGCTCTGAACAATTGATATTCTTGCCACATATGATGGCCGGTGAGAGAGCTCCTTGGTGGGATCCCTTCGTAAGAAGTTGCTTAATAGGATTGACATTGCACCACACGACAGCTCACATCTTTAGAGCTTTCCTTGAAGGAATCTCATATGCGTTCAGATATAGTATCGAAGCCGCGTTAGAAACAGGGATGCCTCTAAGAAGAACGATCTTAGTCGATGGTGGGGCGAAGTCGAAACTGTGGCGAACAATACTAACAGATGTCACCGGTTTACCGATGATCTACATTGCAGGTGCGCCTGGCGCCCCCCTTGCAGACGCACTACTGGCAGGAGTTGGAACAGGAATTCTGGAAAGCTACGCAGTCATTGACGAGTGGCTGGAGATTACAGAGACAACAAGCCCCAACAACAAGAATAAGCAACTGTACGACAAGTACTATCGTGTCTTTAAGAATATCTACCAAACCAATGAAAAAATCTTCAAAGCACTCCACAAAATCACTTAACTACCGCAAAGCATGAAACTGAATTAAACCGAACAACTTCGTACCTAAGCTATTTTCTAGTAGCGATTATCAAATTTTTTATGCTGAACTCGATAACATATGATGGAATAAGAATGGCAAAAGGAAAGATTCTAAAATATCCAACTATTCCTATCGAAGTTTGGCCGGATAAGAAGATCGATGAACTTGTTGGAGAAATGAGCTTCATTGGATTTCAAGGAAGAAGACTCTCGGAGGCCGTTGATGTCTGGTCAAAGATGCTGAAGAAGAGAAACATCGTCATTTGGCTTGGTTTAGCTGGTGCGATGGTCCCGGCCGGGATGAGGCGGATAGTCTCCTACTTCATAAGACGCAGAATGGTTGACGCTTTGGTAACAACTGGAGCCAATCTCTATCACGACTGTTTTGAAGCATTGGGAGGAAAACACTACATCGGGTCAGACTCACTGGATGATGTGAAACTCAGAAAAAATAGAATAGATCGAATATACGATGTTCTTGCAAACGAGAAGAGATTTTACGCAGTAGATCTTTGGATAGAGAAAGATTTCTGCATGAACTTAGTCGACGATTTTCCATACTCGACGAGGGAGGTCCTCTATCTGCTCGGTAAGATGCTAAGTGAAAAGTGCAGAGAGAAAGATTCGATTCTTGTGAGCGCCTTCAAGGCTGGAGTACCAATATTCTCTCCAGCTCTTTGCGACAGTTCACTCGGATTTTCAATAATGTTCGCAAATAGAAGAAAGGGAAGGAGGATAGTCATCAATGAGATTAAGGACGTTGATGAAACTTCTCGAATAACAGAGAGGTCCAAGTTAACAGGAGTCATATTCATTGGTGGGGGCACTCCAAAGAATTTCATTCAACAAACAGCCGTCGTAGCAAGCTATCAAACTCGACATAACAAGAGCCACAACTACGCCATACAGATAACCACGGATATACCTGTATGGGGAGGTTTGAGCGGCTGCACATTCGAAGAAGCCCAGAGCTGGGGAAAGATCAGCAGAAACGCTCCGAAGGTAACTTGCCATTCGGATGCCACTGTAGCTTTACCGATAGTAGCTCATGCGCTTAGCGAAAGATTCAAGAAACTAAGAAGAAATGTCCCTATCTTCGAATGGTCAGAAAACAACCTCAATATTGATTCTCAAAGAATGAAGCTGTGAAGATCAGTCTTAGATCGCGCTAGGATATGCTGGCATTTGTGGCGAAATGCTTCGTTAAGAGGTGACCACACTAATTCCATGTGACCAAAACGAATCGTTACGATGCCTTGACATGGTGGCTTCATAAAAACCATCAGTTGAACCAAACTCCATACAAAAACGACAAATATCATGAATGCTGGAGATATGCAAGCAAGCTCTGAATCTGGAGGGTGAAGACTGATAATCATCTTCAAAAGAAAAGGCGTTAAACATGTTCGAAGTTAACATTGCAAATGAAGCTCTGCGTAAGATTGTTTTATACACCCAAAGCTCCGACGAAAAGATTGGCTTACTGATCGGAACGATGGCGCAGGACGGACTGTGGGTGACAGACGCCATAAGCGGATATGGTCCTGCACACGGCACTGGCACCGTTTTGCTTCCTCAAGCATTAGCTAGGGTTGCTGATGACATTATCAAGGGCAGGATCGAAGGAACCATCGTCGGTTGGTATCACTCTCACATCGGCCACGGAATCTTTCTGTCAAATGTGGATATTGATACGCAACTGAAACTGCAACAATTTTCACCCTACGTTATAGCTTTAGTAATAGACCCTACAATCAATCAATTTGGAGTATTCATGTACGATTCCAGATTCGGATTAGTCCAACTACCTTCAAGTCAGATAAGAATAGTTTAAAGTGGTACATTGGGAGGAAAAGCGATGAAGTTTTCTGAAGTTGAATTCCTTTCTAAACTCGTTAAGATAGATACCAACGCGCAAACCAAAGTTGGCTACACTTCATGTGCAAGGTTGATTGAGAGAGAAGCGAACAAACTTGGGCTCAAAACAAGAGTTTACGATGCAGTTAGAGAGACGCCTGACAAGAAGCCCAGACCAAGTGTAGTTGCAGATCTTGATGTAGGATCGAAGAATACCATTCTACTGGTAACGCATTACGACGTTGTTCCACCAGGCAATGGCTGGAAGTATCATCCGTTCAAACTCACAATTGAGAAGGGGAGAGCCTTTGGAAGAGGCTCAAGTGATGACAAAGGTTCGATAGTAGCAGCTTTAGGCGCGTTACGTCATCTCGGAACTCGATCGAAGATCAATCTGTCTCTAGTAGCTTCACCAGATGAAGAAGTGGGAGGAGAATTTGGCATAGGGCACCTTCTAGACCACAAGCATATCGACGGAGATGGAGCGGTAATTTTGGATGCTTCTCCAGATATGGTCAGTGTCGGCGCTTCAGGTGTCATATGGGGAAGAATAGTAGTAAAGGGAAAGCAAGGACACGCAGGATATCCGCACAAAGCACACAATGCGATTGAAGCAGCTTTGCCATTCTTAAATGACCTGAGAGAATACTCGAAGATCCGGGAGAAAGTTCGATCGAAAATCCTTGCGCCACCAAGATCGCCGCATAAATACATTTGGGGAAGATTCTCACTCACGGTATTGAAAGCTGGAGAAAAAGAGAACATTATCCCAGGACTCTGTGAAGCGAGATTTGATCTTCGTGTATGTCCCGATGAAGACTACAGTACTGCGAAACGAGGCCTGAAGGAGTACTTTGACAGACTCGTGTCCAAACATAAGATTGATGCGAGCCTAGAGCTTCCGAAACACAGATTCTCAAACTACTATACTGACGCTAAGCATCCTTTGGTGAAGAACTTCCAGAAAGCTGCGAGTATTGCCGCGAAGAAGAGACTGATGATATGCGGCGAGCTGGGCGGCAACGACGGACATTTCTTCGCGAGAAAAGGCATCCCTGTCATATCCTTCGGCGTGAGCCGTATTGAATGCAACTTCCATGGCGCGGATGAGTTCGTCTATCTGAAGGATATCAAGCTGGTAGAGAAGACTGTGATCAATTTCGCAAAGAATTGGACTTTTTCTTAAGGCCTTCTGGAGATTGTAGAGAGTTTTATAGAGAAAGAAAACTATAGAAGTTATTAGCTTACAACAAATATTAGGTGGAATTATGGAAGAAGAGAAAAAGATTGTAGGCAAAGTGACCCACTATTATCCAAAGATAAGCGTAGCAGTAGTTGAGCTACAGGCACCAATCAATGTTGGCGACAAAGTTCTGATTAAGGGAAGCAGTACCAACTTCGAACAAGTGGTAGAATCAATGCAAATACAGCACAAAGACGTCCAGAGAGCGGAAACTGGACAGTCGATAGGCCTCAAAGTCAAAGAAAGAGTGAGAGAGAACGACTTAGTGTACAAGTAAAGAAGAACGCTGAAGATTTCAAGCTTAACTCAACGGTGATACTGTTAGTAGCTACTGCGTAAAGTTCGCTCTGACGGTAAGGCTTCTGGCTAGGCATGCTTCTTACATAGTCGATATTCTGCGAAAGCTTAACCATACTGTTGCGCGGATATGATCGTCAAATTCCTCCCAGTTTCTCTTAGAGAGATAAAGTTCTAAATACAGACCTGAATGACACAACTACTGCTACAAAAATCTTCATGAAAAGTGCGAGACACGACTGAACTGCATACCCACCAGAATAGGTGTTTCACTCAGTTGGGCTGACTGTAATGAGAGCCAGAAGGAGAACAATAGCAATACTCGTTCAGCTCTTGCTCATTACATTGTCAGTTCTTCAACTTCAACATAAGGAGGCATCAGCGGTCGTCGGCGATCTCGTAACAGTTTCTCCTGGCAAGTTTGATTGGTATCTCGGAACAGCTGAGGATCCTATAGTACATAACGACTATCCAAATAGCACGATACTAACAAATGCCGTTGGTGATCTGCTCTTCAACGTAACTTTGAACGGTCCTCGGAGTTCAATCTCAATCTACATCCCACCAGAATTTGGAGGTCTAACGTCCGGGAACACTACAAATATCTGGACGAGCGTTACCAACGACTACAAGCGCATATCTGTTTCAAAGATGCCGACTACGGATGCCATTGGCCCGGATTGGTGGAAGATAACGATCTCAAAGCCCCTCGCAAGCGCCATCCCAGCTGGCTGGCACTTAGTGAAAATCTTCGATCTCAAAGCGCCAAGTATTGCAGGACGATACTTTTTCAAAATATTCACTCGTCTTCTAGGCTCTCCTTTCGAGACTTCAATAGGTTCCACTAATTTTCCAACGCTCGTCGCCAAAGACGAGTTGAATCCTGCGTATATTTCAGGGCGCGTTCTCTACGGGGGAAGCGAGTACTACGGATACTATTACGGCCTTCCAGTCAATGTTCCAGGAAAAGTTGTAGCAGAAGGAGTGACGCCTCAGGGAAGGATCGTGAAAGCTCAAGCTTACTTCAATGCCAGCGCAAACGGTTACTACACAATTTATGGCATGGCCCCTGGCACATACAATTTGACTGCTTCCGCTGCAGGCTTCCCTCCAATTAAGATGAGCCGCCTCGTTTCAGTGCTTGCTGGACAATCGCTGGATGGAGTTGATCTTTACGTATATCCTGGTCCTGAGGTATCTGGAATAGTCTGGTCAAAGTGTCCCATACAACCGGTCGAGTGGGGATGGATTTACGATATAACGGGAACGCAGAAGCCTCGCCCTATAACGATCGAGCTGTTAAACATCGACGGTAGGCTTGTTGCATTTACTAGTGGAGCGACCGTCCCTACCTCTGTGAACTACAACTTCGCTTTAGGAAACGCAATAGAATACGACGGGCATATTCCTCAAGACCTTGCCGGATATGTCTCCGGGTTTTCATCAGGCGATTATCTAGTCAAGGTCTATGTGAACAACTATATTCAACCGGATGCAACGTATGTTCACGTGTTTAACGAGACCAAGTCGATATTTATTCCGATAGACTTGCTAAAGAGCGGTTTATTCAATGTGATGATACACTTCAAAGATTCGCCTGGGCTTCAAGAGACTCCGACCGAACTAGATCATTATCTAGTCATCGAAGCTTACGACTCATATGGCACATTGAAAGGATGGAACATCACTTGGGTTCCAAGAGGTAGCATGAACAAAGTGGTGGAGGTAACAGGGTTCCTCGGCTTATTCAACTTCAGAGGATTTAGAGATTATGGACTGTATCCTGCAACCTACATGATAAAGGCCTATATGAGTGGCTACACGCAACTGGAGATACAGCATTCTACAGTAGCTGGCTGCTGCAATGTAACCAGCATAAGCTTCGAGATGGTCAAGGGAGGAACTATCAACGTTACACTCTACTCAGTCGATTGGCAAGATCCACGTATTCTTAGGCCGTGGTTGTATCCTGGAAGGAACATAACGATTTACTTCATAGATCAAACTGGAAAAGATTGGGGCTCAACCTACATCAGCCAGCCTTCAACTGGAACATACGTGTCTTTCAGCTACTATGGGACGGATTACTATGCCTTAACCAAAAGCCCGTACGCTTACTACCTAGGACTGCACGACACTGCGCTACCGACTGGAACCTACCAGATGAAAGCATATACGCTAGGATACTTGCCGAGCGAAATTACTTCCATAGAAATAACCGCTGGAACCGTAGGAGATATAAGAATGAATCTGATTCAAGGCGCAACTATCTACATCATCATGAATCTTAAGACTGAGGGCCTACTCGCGCCAATAAGCATGTCAGCAGCAACGCCGATAAGGATTGAGGTTTTCAATTCGATAGGCGAGCTTGTGGGAGCTTCTCTAGGTTACGTTCCGCCTAACATCGTTCAAATATCATGGCCAGCATTTGATTTCGCCAAGATATACGGCCTCGATTCATACGCTGGCACTTACACTATCACATGGACGAATTATTTCCACACAACCGATGGCAAGCTACAAAAAGACAGCGGATTGCCGGCCGGCACGTTTTTCGTGAAAGCCTATGTGCCTGGATATAAGCAGAATGTACATGTAGAGGCAACGGTGCCTTTGTCCGGAGGAGCGACTGTCACCTTTGATATGGAGAGGTTGGCGCATGTACATGGAATCATTCGTTGGTTCAATATGTTCGGAAATCTGTCACCTCTTTCATGGGCCACTGTCAGCGCGTACAACATGAAGCAAGTCACCACTAGCTCTCTGGATGGATTCTATGACTTTTGGATTCATGATGGTGATATTCTAGTTACTGTTGCTCTGTATGGGTACGAAACTCAGACAATGAGTATACATGTCACTCTAGGATCGGAGACTGAACTGAACTTCAACATGCTGAGTTACGGTATGCCGGTTCCTGAACTTGATCGCTCTGTTACCCCGCTGTTGTTTATAGCGGTAGCTGCCTCTGTGGTCTTGATACATATAGCTGGATTTCGGTTGAAGAATCGACCAACGTCGAGAAGGAACATAGATGCCGATCGAGCCATGCTGAGGTTCAGCTTCTCTTAGACCTTCCGATGGCGAACCCAACATTTCTAGTCGGGTACATTATAAGAAGAGCAACTCCAGTGGTCCCGTACTCATCAATCGTGTCGAATCGCGCCTTCTCAGTAAGTTGCTTATTCTATTGTTTCCCGAAAATATTCATGGCTGCTGCGATGCCTGAACTCGGTCTTACGTCGATACCAAGTTCCTCGAGAGCCACTTCAATCGCAGCTATTGTGGGTATAACATACATTGGTGAAGCGGTTACACCCATGTGGCCTATGCGGATTCCCTTCACCCCAGTTAGAGCTCCCATCTCAGCGATGAGGATGTCGAATCTCTCGTTGAGTATCTCCTTAAATTTGCCTATATCGACGCCATTAGGAACTCTCGCCGCAGTAATTGTGCTGGAAGCTTCCTCTTCTCTAGGAACTATTTCGAAACCGAGAGTCCTGAGACCGGCTCTTGTTGCTTTGCCAGCTATGTAATGCCTTCTATATCTCTTTTCAAGTCCCTCTTCCAGCGCCAGCTCTGTAGCACGTCTCAGCGCTAAAATAACTGAACAAGGCATCGATGATGGAAACGGGTGGCCCCAAGAACCCCATTCGTCTATGAATTTCTTCCAGACTTGTAGATTGAGAAATCTGGCTCTCATCGGAGTTTTTCTATCCAACGCAACTTTCCAGGCCTTATCGCTAATAGCAATCGGGACAACACCGTTAACGCTGCCCAAAGCTTTGCTGGCGTATCCGATACAAATATCGATATTCCAGTCATCCATCCTCATCTCGACACCGCTAAAAGACGAAATTGCGTCCACAACGTAGAGAACATTAAATTCTTCACAGATCTCGCCGATCTCCTTTATCGGATTGAGGACGCCAGTGCTTGTTTCAGAGTGAACGACGAACACCGCTTTGATATCCTTTTCTTCTCTTAACTTGTATCGAATCTCATCTGGACTCACTCTCTTCCCAATATCAGCCTTGATGTCAATAGGTTTTCCTCCGTGCATTTCGATAGAGTTACAGAAGACTCCTCCAAAAAATCCATTCAACGCGCTCACAGCCTTATCTCTAGGTTCTATTAGATTTCCAACAGCTAGGTCTATGGCAGCGTTGCCTGGTCCCGGGAGAAGTAGAACAGATTGGTTCGTGTTGAATATCTTCTTCAGTTTGTTGCATGTTTCGGTATGGATTTGACCCCATTCAGATCCGTAGTGTGGAAGAACAGGCTTAGCCATTACAGACAATACTTCTGGGTCTACTTCGGATGGACCGGGAATCATCAGAATCTTCCTGCTAGCCATGATATTCACCGCGCCTTCTATTCACATACGGAACCTTTAAATGGCTTCCGTCACTTTCACCCAAGCCAAGCTCGCCATGATAGAACCTTGAATGCTATTCCGCTTCTTTGTAATCGGCCAGCACATTTTTTTCTTATTCTGTTCGCTGATGACTATGACCGATGTTGGTTAAGCAACCTCTTTTCGAAGCGTTCAGTTGCTATAGGAATTTTCAAGGTAAAGTTGATGTTGGTCCTTGAGGAAATATATCCCGAAGGCACTGCATGCTCATGTATAATCCAAAAGTCCTAGAGCACTATCGTAATCCGAGGAACATAGGCGAGATCGAGGATGCCGATGGCGTTGGAGTTTACCTTAGCGACTTTTGCGGTGATATAACGAAGTTCTGGATTAAGGTTCAAGGCGATAAGATTATTGATGTCAAATTCAAGACTCAGGGTTGTGCTGCATCTATCGCTAGTGGCAGTATACTGACAGAATTGGCGAAAGGCAGGACTATAGAAGAGGTTTTAAGAATCACGAAGGAAGATGTCGCTGGGGCGTTGGGCGGCTTACCTGAACAGAAGATTCACTGTTCCCTATTGGCTACAGACGCTCTATGCGACGCTATATGCGATTACCTCTCAAAGAACGGGCTTGCGGCTCCAAAGGAACTTTCTGAGAAGCATGAAAAGATCAAACTAGAGCTACGGAGGCTAAAGGACATGGGTTACATCTTGATCTAGACAGATTTCAGTTCCTGAGGCAGAAATATTCCTTGAATGTAGGTATCCACTTCTTAGCGGATTCTCTCTCCAGTTCGCTAATATAGTCTTCGACATCTTGGACCCATTTGCTGAATTTGTCTTCAAGACCAGTGCGAGGGTAGTTGCCCTCGTAGAAGTAGTGTATGTGCAGCGTCGTTATGTATTGGTCAGACCTCTCCCGAAATACTGGAGGGAGCTTTCTCCTTATATTGCCCCAACGTGAAAGCTGGGTCGATAGGTAGACCGTCGAAGCGATCCTTGCGGCGTGGAATAGATTCTCGAATGCTGATCGAACTCGGCGATCTCTATCGATCTCGTCTGAAGCTTTGCTAGCAAGTTCCATATCCTCCCTTCCTCCTTTAAGGTAGGATCTCGCTTCAGCATAGTTTGGATCGTCGAGTTTTCGCGCCATGCCGAGCAGATGCTCTCCAGAACCATACAGTACTTCGAATGCCCCCAGAATGTGTCTGAGAAAGCTCTCCCTAACGTTGTCGCCGAGTCTGATGACCGCGATGTCTACATCGAAGCGAAGTTCTTCACTGTTCGCGGCTTCCATGTATCCGATGTACTCCTTCGGTTCTTTCGTTATGACCACTAAATCCAAATCTCTCGAGTATTCAGGTGCATATACCGATGATCCGAATCTGGCTATCTCCACGATGTCAGAGTCATATTCCAGTAACTGCTTGCAAAGCATGTTGAGCAATGATTCGCTATCCATTCACAGTACCCTACTACTCGCTAGAGTTCATAACTCTCTAATAAGAAGAACGTCAGGAAGAGGTGTGCGCATGGAAATGGTCGTCAAGCTGAAATATTATGTTTCTTGTGCTTCCAGCCATTGCGATCCTTGACTTTCAAAACCTTTTTGAAACGGATCCTGTCTGCCGAGCTGGGTTTAATACTATTCTCGATCGGATAGAAAGGACTTCAGCTGGAATTGCTATCTAGTTTCACTCTGAATAGTTCCTGTTCATCTAAAGAAGCTGCGATGTGACCCAACTTCCTAACTTCTTCAGGATCTACATTCTGGGCCGACAACTGCTCTATCAACCGATGTAGAACTGTCGGGACGACTTCTATCTCAATCTGTTCGCCATTCTTGTTTTCGAATCTAACTGCGACACTTGACGAGTCTACAAGTCTCAATCGTTTGTTTCCTATGGTACATCCTGTTGCGATCTGAACTCCATCTAGAATGCATGAGAGAGGAATAGAGTTCTTCAGCATAACGGTTGCAGCCAACTTTGGGTCGCCTTTTTCAACTCCCAATCTCATTAAGCCGATAAGCCCTGCTCTAACCCCTATGACTAGGAACGGCCCGAGGTGACCGTGAAAGCCCTCAGCCTCCTTCAAAATGGTCGTCAATTGCAAGTCAATATTGCTCAAAGTTCCCTTCAACCTAAACCCTCCATCCAAATCTTAGGCAATTTTCGTACGCATTATCGAATACTTGGTAGAACCTTCCTTCTCATCAAAGCTCCAACAAGGATAGCCCCAATAGTGCCTCCAATAATGCCTCCGACTGCGTGAAGCCCAGCGAAGGTAAGAACAGCTGTAGCAGTACTGAAACCCATGAATAAGCTGCCGATAATACTTCCAGCGATACCAGCGCACAAAGTGGAGAAGAGGACTAGGATCAGAGACCCGCGGAGGCCACTCTCAAAAGAGCTCCTATAGCCTACAGCCCTCGTCAAAACATCGAAAAGTATGCTTGCGACTATAAAGGCGAGCATGTAGAATGCTCCCGTTCTGAGTATGAATGTTAAAGCTGTGACTACAACTCCTGTGAGAGATGCTGAACCGAACTTCCTTGTCCACCAAACAACCAAGATTAAGGATATGAAAGCTAGAAGGTCGCAGATGAACGGCATGCCTGTCACCTGCCAAAAGATTGGTGATATCAGAAGATTCAGAATTCCCCACAGTGCACCCGACGCAGCGATAGCCGCCACATCCCTCGTACTGAAGTGGGCCACGAGTAATACCTTTCAACACAATAGTATTACTAACATTAAAACCTTACCCTCTGCAAGACACGGCGAAAATAGTATTCTGTATGTTTATAAGTACGAGTCCTCGTAGTTTAGCCCGTGGAGCAAAAGGGTAAAGATGAAAATCTCGCCTTCGATCGAGGAATATCTGGAGAATATCTATAGGCTTGAACAAAAGGAGAGTTTAGCAAGAACAAAACAACTTGCAGACAGTATGCGTGTAGGCCTTGGAACAATAACGAACACTGTGGAAGTGCTCGAGAGACAAGGGCTTGTTGTACATAGACCGTACAAGGGTATCAAGCTGACGGGAGAGGGGAGAAGAATAGCTCTAGATGTGATAAGAAGGCATCGACTTGCTGAACGGTTGTTGACCGATATCTTGGAGGTGGACTGGAGTAGAGCTCATGAACCAGCTTGTAGGCTTGAACATGGCCTGACTGAGGAAGTGATCAAACCTCTCGGAAGAATTCTAGGCCATCCTAAGACTTGCCCACACGGAAACCCGATTCCAACAAGATACGGAGGAATAATCGAGGAGAAGTCGGAGTCTCTAGTCGATCTTGGACCGAAAGAACGCGGAACTATAGTTAAGATAACTGATGAAGACCGCGATCTACTGCAGCATCTCTTTTCATTAGGCCTTGTAGTAGGAACATCCGTAAGAGTTGAGGAAAAGATCCCCTTCGACGGCTCAGTGGTTGTGAAGCTGAACGACGTTGAACACTCGCTAAGCAGCAAGGCCGCCTCAGCTATCTGGGTTAAGAAATAGCCTCAGGGGCTTTCTTATGTCAATCGACCCACGGCTACTGGAACTGCTTGAACTGATTAGAACTTCAGAAGCTCAGAACAAGCCGGTGAAACCAGATAAATTGGCTCTTGAACTAGGATGTTCTCTCGATGATCTAGGAAAACTCCTCGAAAGCGCATTGAAAGAAGGCCTAGTTGAACGCATCGCCAATATGTGGAGGCTGACAGATAGAGGCCGCATTGAAGTTCAGAGTCATCGAGAACGTTACATTCACGAAAAGTATGGACATAGGCCGGGTTTCTTAGGACAGGTAACAAGATTCATTGAAGGAAGCGTTCAGGATTGGCGCGGCCACTGGCATCGTAGACACGGTCTTGATGAAAACTCGTTGACTGGCTTCTACAGGAACATCCAAGATCTTGAAGGCCGTGTGGAAGAGACTTCCAGTCTAGTAGAGCTGCATCCAGGTGAAAGAGGGATCGTAGCCTTCGCCCTCGGCGGCTACGGATTAGTGAGAAGACTTGCAGATATGGGCTTAATTCCGGGAACCGAAGTCACAGTCGTTAGGAACGCTCCATTCCGTGGACCAGTGGAAGTAGCGGTTCGAGGTGTATCCCTCGCACTTGGCTATGGTGTAGCTTCAAAAGTTTTTGTCAAGCGACACAGAGGAACAGAGTGATGGAAGCCAAGCGTCGCATAACTGTAGCCCTAGCTGGGAATGCTAACGTTGGGAAGTCGGTGATATTCAACCAGCTCACAGGTTTGGACCAAGTCATAGGAAATTGGCCGGGCAAAACAGTTGAGCGCGCTGAAGGTACGCTACATTATCATGGATATACCTTCAAGGTTCTCGATCTTCCCGGTACATATTCGCTATCGGCATTCTCAATAGAGGAGATTGTGGCCCGCGATTACATCGCTATTGAACGGCCCAACGTGATAGTAAACATTGTTGACGCCTCCGCATTAGAGCGCAACCTATACTTTACGATTCAATTGCTTGAGCTGGAAGCGCCGATGGTTATGGCATTGAATCAAGTTGATTTCGCGGCGAAGAAGGGCATAAGAGTTGATGGTGAAAAACTGTCGAAAGTTCTTGGAATACCTGTTGTGGCGACTGTCGCCATTACAGGAACTGGAATAAATGAACTACTGTCAACGATCGTTAAGGTTCTTGAAGGCAAGACCAAGCTGACTCCCCTTAAGATCTCATACGGCAAGGAAATCGAAGATAGAGTTGAGAAGCTTGAGCTGACGATCCGAAAGAAGCTACCTGGCTTATCTGCAAAGTATCCAGCAAGATGGATAGCGGTAAAGCTCCTTGAGAGAGATGAAGATATAATAAGAAAAGTTGAAGGCTACCAGCAGGGACTAGAGATCTCAGCCCTCGCTAGCACCATCGCTGAAGAGATTGAGCGTATACACGGTGAACCCTCACCGATCGTTATAGCGTCTGAGCGATACAGCATCGCCAGTGGAATGGCGAAAGACGTAGCACATATCGAAGCCCCTCCAAGACTGCATCTAGAGGAGAGGCTGGATTCCATCACGGCTCACAAGGTCCTCGGCTACCCTATTCTAGCTTTAGTTATGGCAACTATGTTCGCCACAATCTTCATAGCGGGAAATATCCTAGTCGGTGCTTTAGAAACCCTGTTCGAGGACCTGTTAATTCCAGCTACACTGTATTTGCTATCCACAGTTCTTCCACCCTCTCTCGTTGATCTGGTCTCTAAGGGTTTCCTGTCTGGGATAGCTGCTGGCGTGACTATAGCGTTACCCTATATAGTTCCATTTTACATCATTCTCTCAATTCTGGAAGATAGCGGCTATTTGCCGAGAGTCGCTTTTCTGCTAGACAATCCTATGCATAAGATCGGATTGCACGGTAAAGCATCAATATGTCTGCTTCTCGGCTACGGCTGCAACGTACCAGCATGTACTGGATGCAGGATAATGGAGACTCAACGTGAACGGCTCCTCGGAGGTTTTGTCACAGTTTTAATACCTTGTACTGCGAGGACTGTGGTAATCTTGGGGCTAGTCGGTAGGTATATTGGAATTCCAGCAGCGTTAGGACTCTACGCTTTCGATCTATTCTTAATCTTCACGCTTGGAAGGATTGGCTTTAAAACGTTGCCTGGTGAGCCTGTGGGGTTGATAATGGAGATGCCGCCCTACAAGATGCCCTCTATGAAAGCTGTAGCCAGGAAGACTTGGGCTAGGACGAGGGATTTCGTCTATATAGCGTTTCCTCTAATTATAGCGGGCAGTGTTGTCTTGGAAGCTCTAGCGGTTACAGGCCTTATATGGGCGATAGCAGACTTGATGAGTCCTTTGATCGTTGGGTGGCTTGGCCTACCCTCAATCGCGGGGATACCTATAATCTTCGGGATTCTCCGAAAGGAATTAACGTTAATCTTGTTGGCAGACCTCGCTGGAACCTTAAACTTCAATCAAGTTCTGACACCAGTACAAATGGTCGTGTTCTCGCTGGTAACGATGATCTACGTGCCTTGTATCGCAACCATAGCCGCCTTGGTACGAGAGTTCAAGTGGAAGAAGGCTTTGGCGATTTCGATCATCGATATCCTCCTTGCTCTACTGGTAGGAGGAGTAACGTTTCGACTCTTATCTCGCATTCTGGGCTGACAATACTGATGGACGTTATAGGCTCAAAACGTAGCTATGACTTCTACACCCTCTTCTCTCAGAACATTAACGAAATGTTCGTGTTCCCGACGGAATTTGCGTAATGGTTTTTGCTGGTGAAGAGGTTTCAGGAAATAGACGCCGGACTGAAAGCAAGATAATTCAGAGATACCCAGTGAAGCCACTCTATTCAGAAGGCATTTTCTCTTTTACCTGCGCAGCTGTGGCTTCCAACTCCCTAATCCGGCTCTTAGCAGCATCTAGTTCTCTGTTTGATTCAGACAATTTTGCCTCCAAGTCTTCAAGCTTCTTCCTCATATCTTTCAGTTCATTCTCGCGTTCGACGAGTTTTCCTTGCAGTCCTTCTATCTTCCTGTCGGCTTCTTGCCTTGATTCGGCTAGCTTCGATTCCAGTCCATCAATCTTGGAGCGAAGTTCTTCCTCCACTTTCCGAGCTTTTTCGAGTTGACTGATCTTGTCTGCTGAATCTGCTTTCAAGGCGTCAAGCTCCGATTTCGGCACGTACTCCTTCAACTTGGCATCCAACTGCGCAACTTTGCTCTCCAAAGCAGCCGCCTCCTCCTTTGGAACCGAACGAGACAACTTCCCCCTTAGGTCAGCTATCTCATCTAATCGGCTTTGAAGTTCCTTTTTCGGAACAGAATTCGCTAGTGTTTCTTCAAGTTTCTTGATCTCAGCCTGCAGTTTTCCGCTAATCTCCTTTAGCTGAGCCTCAGCCTCTTCCTTAAGGATTGAGAGGGTTAGCCTTGACTCTAACTCCTTCACCTTGGCTTGAAGAACCTCAGCGTCGAGCTTAGGCACAGATTGCGCAAGTTTGGCTTCAAGTTCACCGATCTTGGCTTCTAAATTTCCTCTAATAGCGTCTAGCTCTGTTCTTGGCAGAGATTCAACTAGCTTCAACTTTAGGTTTCTAATTCTCGTTTTCAGCCTCTTTAACTCAGGCGTCTCCTTCTTCAACCTTACGCCTTTCCTGATCTTCTTAGGCAAAAGAAACTCTCCCATGCAAAAAACTATTTCGCGAGCTTATAAGTGTGAGGCTCGACTGTTCAAAAGCCAGCTATGACGGCTTTCGTCACAGGCGAATTCAAGGGCAGCAATATGATATTGCAGGAAAGCTGGGGGCTCAGTTCCACCCAGAGGCGACTTACAGAAGGTAGCGTCTGGCGAAGATAGAGATTGAGGAGTGGCGCGGGCAGTCACTTCTCTACGGCAATATCGATGTAGGCTTCAGCGTCATAGAGAATCCCTTCCAATCCTCTATGACGCCCGCTCTTTCGAACGAGCCTTGGGCCTGAGACCTTTCTTGCGATGTAGACAAGTCGGCGTCCGATTATGCCATCTCCTTCATCTGTTAGGGTCGTCATCGCCTATAACCTGGATTTTCGAACCTTCTCCTTCTCCAGCATACGTCTGATAGTCTCGAAGGTTGTTCTATATTCTAATCCCAAGGCTTCAGCTATTTCGCTTGCAAAATGCGGCCCGGGATGTTGCAGGAGAAACTCGTCAATCATCGTTTCAGCCTCTTTTGCAGATACGTCCCTAACGCTGGTCGGCTCAACTTCTCTCAGCATACTTCTCAAGGCTTCTCTTGCGAAATCTGCGGCGCTCCGATAGAGTCCTGCCTCAACAAGATCTTGAATGCGCTCATATTCGCTCTTTGTCAGCCTAACTGCGATCTGATAGGCTTGTTCAACTTTGCTCAAGCCTTCCACCGAGAGTGTACCAATCGGTACCATTGGGTATAAAGATTCCTATCGAGGAGAGTCTGCGGTCTTGGCCCAGGGCAATCAAACATACAAGTGGAATCGCAACCATGGAAGCGACGTAGTATTCAATCATGAAAATTCGTCATTGACTTGGAAGCGCGGATATGATAGACTGTTCCATCTTAGCGGGAAGTTAATACTAGCTTCATGCTAGCTCACATTCTGAAATAGTAAGCCAAAAGGAATCCTATGAAGGCCATAAGTGTTAGCGGAAGCCAAAAGAATCTGAGTCCTTGATCTATCCTAGCTCTTGGATTGATTGAACGAACGACAGAGAAAAACACCAGAACTACTAGAAGCTTCAGAGCTGCTATGATCGAAGTAAGAACCATGGCTGTACCATTTGTGAAGTCAATAATCAGTCCACCTAGGAAGATTGTTGAGAGAAACCAAGACAAGATGAACATTCCCATTGACTGGGAAAGCTTAAACAGCATCAAGGCAACGCCTGAGTACTCGGTGTACGGCCCTGCAACTATCTCCGTCCTTGCGTCAGGTATATCGAATGGCGCAAGTGTCAACTTGGCTTGAGTCGAAAAGAAGGCTACTATGAAAGCTAGGAAACCTGACATTTTGAAACAAAAAGGACCGTGTGACAATTGCCAAGAAACTATATCCTCTATTCTGAGGGAGAACGGTTGAATGCTCAGCACGATTGTGAAAATTGATAGTAGGAGGGGCAGTTCATATGAGAAGAGTTGGACGACCTCTCTTTGAGCCCCAATTGAAGCATATGGGTTGGCGGACGCCCATCCGGCTATCATCGCTGCCAACCCAGGTAGAGCGAGAAGGTAAAGCAGCACGATTACGTCCCCTAGAAAGTTCAGTGGCGCAGGCGTGTAGACTATTGGCAACATCAGAGGAGCGATCATCATTGCTGAGAATGAAACGAGCGGTGCAAGTATGAACCAGAACCTATGAGCTTGACTTGGAATTATCATCTCTTTGGCGAAAAGTTTGATCATATCAGCCCAAGGTTGATACAAAGGCGGTCCCATTCTGTATTGAAGTTTCGCAGCCAATTTCCGATCGATCCAGCTGAAGAACAACCCCACATTTGATGAGAAAGCCAAACCGGGAAAAACGAGAAGATAGAACAGTATCTCGAACGTATTCATTTGCTACCTCCTTTGCATGACTTTCAGGGATATCTATTCCATTGTATTTGACGTAGTGAACGTCCTCCTCTCCAAAAGTGCTACTCAACTTTGCGCCAACGGTCGATCCTTATAGCTTGAGCAGATATCATATCGATGTACCTCCTATAACGTTTTACATAGAGATTTGACCACCCGATATGGTCCGATGCGGGATTGGGCTTGACTCTGCTTTGGTCTTTTCAATGCATTCGACTACGCCCTTCTATACGAAGACCTAAATAAGTAGCGAAAAACACTTTTCCTAAAAGTGCCTGAGAAACAATGACAGAGAACGAAAGTCATAAAGACAAACCTTTTCTTGGAGGAGAGCTTGCTGATGAGAAGATATCTGCAACAGTAAAACGTGGGAACATAGTTTTATACGGAGCCATCTGTGTGGCTGGCTACATTGTATCTCATCTGTACATCCTCTATACACATCAAGTAGATGTAGCTGCTGAACTGTTCATGCTCATAGTTTGGGTGATCTTATTCATACCGTTCTATAAGATGTGGAGAAGAAGGCGCTAGCTATTCACATATTCTATTAACTGAATCTATTGCCAGTGAATCGCTCGATAGTATACTACTCTACCTTAACCTTGACCGCGCTTCTTGACGATGACAATCTAGAATCTTCTTCAATTCTTTTTCTCTATCACAGATTTGTATGGAACTGGGTTGTCTCGGTAGAGAAAACCATTTTCACTGCTAGTGTGAGTGATTGCTAATGAGCGATCGAATTTTCGGAGGAAAGACGACGAAGCGCAGTAGATACGGACGATACCGAACGCTCAGCAATGGACCCTTTAGTTTATCCCACCTTGATTTCTATGCCCACTGTTCTCTTGATCAGTTCTGCAAGAACATCTGTTTTGGGTTTCTCTCCTCTCTTTCCTGGAATGGAAACCACTAGAGGGTATTCTTTTTCACGTTTCATTCTGGTCAGTCGCGATTGGATCCAGTCGAAGACTTGCTCAGTAACCATTATTAGGGATATTTCTTGGTTTGCGAATAGTGATTCGATGCGTTTCTCTGCTTCTGCTCTGTTGTTCACGAAGTAGCTGTTCTTTATCCCTGAGAGTTTGAAGTAGACTGCTGTCTCTTTATCTGCTAGGACAGCTATCTTCGACATTCTATATCAGCTGTCAATCCGTCTTCGTGAAGAGGAGTGTTGAGATCTTCGGTTCGAGATCCTTTCTTCTACTCTCGATCAGGGCTTCTAGGGTGTTGTCAACAGCTACTTTTCCGTCCTTTGATCTTATCAATGCGCCCCCGATCGTGTTTGTTGGGTCGGTGGCTTTTCTAAGCATAGTTTTTACTCCTGTAGCCTTCTCTACATTCTTTGACAGCTGGTCGAGAGCTAGGTTTCTTTGATAGTCGTAACTGTTTAGATGAACTTGCAGCTCCCCTCCGCCGGCAGCGATCGCGCCTTCTTCAATAAGTGACTTGAGAATTTTATCATACTCATTCGTGCTAGTGAATTCTCTGAGCTTCTTTTTCACTTCACTGAAGACTGCATCTATGATCTCCTCTTTTTCAGATAGGATCATCCAGTTCATTCTGATTCTTGAGTTAGCTATCGAGCTTTCAATTATGCTCCTCGCTTGATCCTCAGCAGCCTTAATCAGGCTTCCAGATTCCTCTTCCGCCTTCTTCTTAGCTTCCTCACGCTTCTCATCTAATATTCCTTGAGCCGTTTTTCTTGATCTCTCGATAGTTTCATCTGCTTCTTTCTTCGCATCGTCTAGTATCTTCTCAATCAAGGCTTCATGATGTGATTCTGACAACAACTCATCATCTCCTGAACGAGATTATCTCCTTGAAAACTTGTTCAGCAGCTTTAGCGATATTTCTTTCAGCTGTTTCTCTAAGCTTCTTGACTTCAACTCCCGCCTGAGCAATTATCTTCTGCGCTTCAGTTTCCGCGTCCACCTTCGCCTTCTTGACAATTTCATCAGCTTTCTCTCTCGCACGTTTCTTTATGTCCGCGTAGGTTTCATCGTAAACTCTCATAGCTTCAATGCTTGCTTCTCGCTCTATCTTCTTAGCTCGCTTCAAGGCTTCTGCTAGATTTTCCTCTGCTTTCCCTTCTGCATCTCTTATCTCTGCGAGGACCTTGTCGACCATTACTGATACCACACGCTACAGAGTCGGAGGTCTTCTCTATGTAGATAAAGTATTAAGGTTAAACTTTTTCCGTGACTTGCTCCTACCCTTGAAAAGGTGTGGGGTTTTTTGCTCGATTCCGGCTAAAACTGCTTGAGAACGTCGAGCATCTCCATGATTCTTCCGCAGAAGTGGCAACGTATCTTGAGTGGGTCGACTTCTTCTGTATGGAACATTGAGTCGACAGGCTCCTTAGCGTTTGAGATACATGAAGGGTTGTCGCATCTCACAATTCCTTTTATAACCATCGGGAGCTTGACTTTCTTCTTCTCAACCACGTCATAGTCACGAATTATGTTTATCGTGGCTTTCGGCGCGATCAGCGCTATCTTGTCGACCTCGTCAGGTCTCAGCTCTCTACTCTCGATCTTGACTATGTCCTTCCTCCCGAACTTCTCGCTTGGAACGTTCATTACAACGCTGACAACATGGTCTCCTTTCCCGGGTATGTTGAGGATTCTTAGGACGTTTAACGCGTTTCCACCGCTTATGTGATCTATGACTGTTCCGCTAGGGATCTTCTTGACATAGAGCTCTGTTTTGCTCGGCAAGTTTCAACCCTCAGACTCAAATTTGATCAAACGGATTATTTAACATCTAGTTGGTTGCTCTCAATCTGTTTTAGCTAGGAGATAGAGGGTTTCTTCTCTCAGCGTTGTGGGATAGTTACCTTTCTGAGCTTATTCGGATCACAGATGTGATTGAGCAGGTTCTGTTTCTTATTCGTTATTCTCAGAAGAAGGTCGTCAGTATCGACTGCGGGGTTCAATCTACGGTATTTCATAGCTATTTCTTCCAGCGCCTTGAGTTCTTCTATGCTTGAGCATGCTTCCACTCGCGACTTAAGCCTCTCCAATTCTCGCGCCGTGTCTTCCTCGGCCATAGATGATCCTTCTTTCCAGTGCTCAGGTTACGCAATCCCTTACAAAAAGTTCTCGTTAGCCGAAAGCGACAATAAATAGGACAGCCTCTGAATATGAGTAGAATAGAAGCGGGGTGAAGTACTTGAGTTTCAAAGGCAGAGATATTATCTCGATTAAAGATTTCTCTCGGGAGGAGATTGATCGTGTCTTGGACACGACTGAGCTTATGGAGCCTCTTGCCAAGAGGGGCTCAGATATGCTTCGAGGGAAGATTCTGGCTACTCTATTCTTTGAGCCCAGTACGAGAACGAAGTTGAGTTTTGAAACTGCGATGTATAGGCTTGGCGGAAATGTTATTGGATTTGCAGAACCCAAGGTTGCTTCTGTCGAGAAGGGTGAGAATCTTGCTGATACTGTGAGGGTTGTCGAGAATTACGCTGATCTGCTTGTGGTTAGGCATCCTTTGGAAGGCGCTGCTAGGCTTGCTGCAGAATTTGTGAATATTCCAGTTATTAATGCTGGTTCAGGAGCTGAAGAGCACCCGACTCAAGCTCTGCTTGACCTCTACACGATCAGGCGTGAGGTCGGTTCTATCGACGGGTTGAATATAGGTTTGGTTGGAGACTTGCGTTATGGGCGGACGGTTCACTCTTTGGCTTATGCGCTTTCGCAGTACAAAGTGAAGTTGTATCTGATCTCTCCAGAGCTTTTGAAGATGCGCCGTGAGGTTCTAGAGGAGACTAGGAAGAGAATCCAGGTTGAGGAGAAGAGTGACTGGAAGGATGTTCTTTCTGAACTCGATGTTATCTATATGACTAGGATTCAGAAGGAGAGGTTTGCAGATCTAGCTGAATACGAGAAGGTCAAGGGCTATTATAGGTTGACTTCTCAGGAGATGCTGAAGGTTAGGAAGAAGGCTGTCTTAATGCATCCTCTCCCGCGCGTTGATGAGATTGCTTTTGATGTGGATTATGCCCCTCAAGCGAAGTACTTCAAGCAGGTTTGGTATGGACTTCTTACAAGAATGGCCTTGATAGGATTGGTCTTAGGTGCGATAAGGTAGAGTTTTACCGATGTCGCGCTATGTTTGAGGGGCTGTTACCAAAGGTAACATTTATAAGCCAGAGGTTACCAAAGGTAACACAAGTGTCCGACATGTTCCTCGAACTGCACTCAAGCGCTAAGCGGAAAAGGGTCCTCCCTCTTCACGTAGTCGAATATGCCGCATTCAAGGAGAAGTTCGGGGTAAGGGAAGATGAATCGGAACTGCATTCCTTAGAGAAGTTCCATGCAGCAAGATCTCTCGTGGAGGAAGGGTACGATGAAACATACATTGATGCAACCCTCCGCCGTGTTCCAACCCAAAGGTTACGAGGATCAATTTTCACCGATGTCTGCGGAAAGAGGGACCGCGAACTCACAGTAGTTTTCTGCGAGACCGTTCCCCCCAGTGAGCAAACTTACGCTGGCTTAGATGTCGTGGAGAAAGCTGATAATGCTAGGGCTGTGTTGCTATATCCCTTCGCCGTCAATGTAGAAGCGGTTGCGAAGAGATTTCCAAGAGCAGTCGAGTCGGGGAAGATAAGTATTACAAGAGTTGGTTGGCTGAATCACGGGCTTGAAAGCGCTTTCAGAGAAGCTTTGGATCTACTGGATCTACTGTCTAATGAAACGAGAGTAAGAATGCTTATGCCCTTGCTTGAGACCCGCCGTGAAAAGAGACAGTATAGAGCCGAGATAAACCCGAAACTTGTCTACGAGAACCTTCGAGCCTTCCTTGAACGTGAAATCATCGATGAAATCTCAGACGGCCAATATGAACTCACCAATTTCGGGAAGCATGTTTTATGCGAGTACCTAACCTTCATCGAAAGGCTCAGAAAGATTCGTGGAAGAATGGAGGAATGAAGAAGTTCGCTAGGGTGCAAATTGAGGAACGAGCAAGAAAAGGAGGTTAAGAAATGTCCATAAGAAAGAAAGGCGAAGAAGACGCATGGTTCGATGAATTCCGAAACTTTAGGCGGTTCTTCAGAGAGTATGACAGGCTCTTCGGAAAGCTGTTTGAAGACTTCGAAGGTTCATTGCCAGTTTCAAGGCCTCAAGAGCTGATGAGTTTAGAGAAGCCGCTTGAGAAAGAGATCAAGAAAGGCAACATGAAAGGCTTCTTCAGAGTCCAACCTATTAAAGGAGAAGGAGTAACGGGATACATCGCCTACGGAGAACTCAGTAGCATTCAGACGCCAACTCGAACGCCTACGAGAGCGGAGAATCTTCAGATAGTCAAAGAAGATGAGCCCTTGGTAGATGTCTTGGAAGAAAAGGATGCGGTAAAAGTCGTCGCTGAGATCCACGGAGTTTCTATGAATGATATAGCATTGAATATGCGTGACAACCACTTGGAGATCAAGGCTGGAGAGAGATTCAGCAAAAAGATTGAGATACCGAAGAAAGTAGACTTCGCTCGCGCATCGATCAGCTACAAGAACGGCATACTCCAATTGAGACTGCCGAAAATCTTGTAGATCAGCGTGACCTCTCTTGAACTATATTGAAGAGCTAGACCGCTGCGAGAACTTTGGAGACGTATTCGAACTGGTCAAGAAATCGGTGAAAGAGAGCCTAGGCCAATGGCGAGCAGGCTTAATGCTCTATCTCGCCGATCTGCCGATGTACATCGGTGCATTTCACGGCGTAGGCTCAAACGCAATCGTGATGAACCGTAAACTTCTAGATCTAACTGTCAAGTCTAGCAGATCTAGAAGAGAAATAAACTCCTACGTCTTTTACATACTTCTCCACGAGTACCTTCATTCTCTAGGCTACATAGACGAAGACAAGGTTAGAAGGTTAGTCCATGCAGTAGCGGAGAGAACCTTCGGAGAGGAACATCCCGCAACCCATATGGCGCTCACCGGGCCTGCCGCAATCCTATCGCGAATGCGTCAACCCGTAGAAGAACCTTCTGGAAGCGATGTAGAGATCGTAAGAGACTTCGACAGATCGAATCAGACGTACTTCAGTTAAACCGTTCCTACAGTTCTATCTGGAATAGAGTAAGCAACCCAACACCGTTTAGGGGTGGGATGAATTGCGTGCTATGCTTTGAATAGAGCCGATTCCGCATAACAATTTCCGCCATCTCTCTACGCTTTAAGTAGACAGCATCAAGAGTATGTAGGGTTGCAGGTCGTCAAGACAGTTCGTGTGCCAGTTCACTGTGCTTTGACGAAGCGGAAGCTCTCGATCCTCGATAAACTAACAGCCAAGACGACCTATGGCGTGCGGCTCTGGTCAAAGCTCTTCGATGAACATGACTTAAAAGGCTCCTATTCTGATAGAGCGAGATTCTACGAGCAGGTAAAGGTGGAAAGCGGATTACCAGTAGCCATGGTCCAATGTTGCTTCGATACTGCCTCCTGGATGTGGAAGAGCTATCGAAAGCAACTCACTGAATGGGAGTGCCGAATGAGAAAAGCCAAAGGTAAATGGCGTAAGAAGCTTCTCAAGCGTCAACCCCAGAAGCCCTTCTCTAAAGGAAATGGCCGCAAGGTTCCCATCTGGTTCGATTACCGAATAGGAGCTGTAGAGAAGTCAAGGATTAAGTTGTCTCCGATTGTGGCAAGGGTCTCCACATTTCGGAAGGGTGTGAAGCTCACCGTTCCATTGAACCCTGCTAAATATCATCTTGACCTGCTATCTGAATGTAAGTTAAAAAGCCTCCAAATCGTGAAGCGTGACGGTAGATATTTTGTTTATGTGAAGGTTGAGTACGAGATCCCAGACCAGCCCATCTATGCGGTTCGTGGAATCGACATAGGGGTGAAGCGGTCAGTTGCGTCCGTGACGATAAGACCGAATCAACCCCTAAGGTCAGGTGACTTCTCAGTAATCCGTGATGGGTTGAAGAGAGATCGTCTAAACCGTTTGAATAGGCGAGTAGCGAAGCTTCGGCAAGCACAAAAATGGGAACCACTAAAACGTATCAGACATAAGCGCAAATATGTAGCAGAATACTTTGACCGTCTTTCAGCGAGGGCAATCGCAGATTCGTCCAAGAATTGCTTGTTAGCAGTTGGCTACCCGAAAGACATCAAATACGAAAACCATAGGGGAAATGAGAAAGCTTCTCTACGGAGACTTCTAGCCAACTGGAGCTACGGTCGAATGATCCGCTACATCCAAGAGGAGTGTATTGAACGAGGAATACCTGCAGAGACTCCCAAAGAAAAATGGTCAAGTGTGATTTGTAATCGTTGCGGTTCAAGGAATACTGAGAGAATTGGACAGAGCCTCTTTCACTGTTGGAATTGTGAGCTCTGGTACAACGCCGATTTCAACGCAGCCATAAACATCGGGTCTCGTTTCTTGGCAAAGCCCTTGACCCGAGGGGCCACAGTTGACTTGGCCCAAGCTGGGGATGAACAGGCAAGAGAAATAGTAGCCTGCAAGCCCAGAAGCCCGCACCCTTTCAAGGGTGAGAGCCAGTCACGAGAGGGAATAGCAAACTCTTTTGTCTAGAGCGCGCCGTTTCGCGTCATTCCAGAGCGTCAAAGGCGTAAATACGGCTGAAGAACGCCCGAAGTACATTATAGTGCTTGAGCCGCATACTGAGCATTTCGGAAGAACACCTACGAACGATTCATCGCACTTTCTGCAATATGAGTAATTGTTTGTGTAGGTGAAGAATTGAAGCCCTTTCTCACATATGTTTCCAGTCAACTTGACTAGCGCTTCGGCGCTATGTTCAAGTGGCGTTAGACAGATTGGTGCCAAATGGCCTCCTGTCAGAACTTCCTGGAACTTGCTTTCAACCTCAACTCTTTCATCGATTGAGACTTTAGAGGATAGAGGGAGAGTAGGCATATCGTTATAGTATGGATGACCTTTAGTGCCTTCGGCTACAGCTGTTGAGAGCCCATATCTCTCCGTGTCAAGTTCAGCTAATCTCCCGGCAGCTTCATCTTGGGGTCTTTGAGCAACTGCGAACCTCGTGCCAAGCTCTTTGGAGATCGATCTTGCATATTGGTATATTTCTTTGATAACCTCTAGAGCGAACTTCATCGAACTCTCGTTTCTATAGAAGCTTGAACCTGTGTGCGCAAACGTTGCTTCATTCAGTCCGATGAAGCTTATCGTGTATGCAGCATTTTTGTCGTAAAAGTACGGTGAACCTCTCGTGGCGCCGCAGAGGAGCGGCAGAAGCATCTGCTGGAACCTTTCATTCATCGACTTCTGTTTCGCTTTAAAGGCTTCCACAACCATCTCTAAGGCTTTCTCTACCGCCTTGAAGAATCTATCATCATTCTTGCGCGCGTCATATGCTACCCTAGGAAGATTGAGGAAGATTGTGTCCATGTTTCCGGTTCTCATGCAATCTGTCTCCCAGTAGCCTGTCCAGTCGTCGTTCAATCTCAAGCCAGTCGCTGTATAGTTGGCTCTACTGTTGTCTGGCTGAGAGAGAAAGTATGGGAGAGAATGCTTCGCAGCCAACTCATGTATCTTCAATAAATCTGCTGCCGCTGTCTTACCTTTGAGAGCTTTCCGCCTAAGCTTGAAGATTAAATGTGGGTTGAATAGAGGCTTTGCCGAGGAAGCTTCAAGTGCAGATTCCACTATCAACCTCGTAATTAAGGCAGATTCATCTGAATAGTCGCCATAGATTCCTTCGGTTTGACCTCCAAGCCCTATAGCCTCAATATCATATAGAAAGTCTGGAACAGCAAACTCAAGTCCGAGCGACAGCCCCGGGGTAGCCCTACTTGAGAATAAGTCTTGACGCATGCTGGTCAAGAACTGGTAGAGAGCGTCTCTCAAACGCGGTTCAGGCAAGCCTTTCGCGAAAGGTGCGAGGAAGACATTGAACATATCGAATGATTGCTCACCTGAAACCTCGGTCTTAGTAAACTCGAAAACTTTCTGAGCAATTGACAAAGCAGCTTCAAAGGATTTTGGAGGCTTTACTGCTGGCAGACCGTTCTTCAGGAAGTATCGAAGGTCATGTTGAATCTCATTTGGTTTCAATATCCAGTGAGCAAGATTGTCAACATGTATTTGACCCGAGAGGTGCGCATCAGCTATGTTTCGAGGCAAACACTCTAATAGCACATACTCTGCCATAACCGACGCTGAGGCGATGTCTCTAACGGCTTCAGCGTCAAGCATCTGTTCGCTTACCGTCTTGAACAGTTGAGCTACATCGTGAACTGGCATTCCCAGCCTCGTCAACTTGTGCCTGTACTCTTCAAGCCGCCTTTCAATTAGGATTGAGTTGACGAATTCTCGGATGAGCGGAGCTGTTAAGTATGTTGTTCTAAGACGGATTAGACGATCTTCAGCCTCAGCTGCTATCTCTTGCGCGAGTTCGAACGGAACCCCTGCTTCGCTTGTGAGCGATTTCGCTATCTTGTCTCTAGCGAACTCTTCTATGGCGAGTCTTGATGTCCTGACGAAGAGCTTTCCTCGCTTGACAGCAGTGTATTCTTCTATATCTCTAGCGAAGTTGACCATCATCTCGCCGAGCTCTGTTATCCCGTACTTCTTCGACTCCTTGTCCAGAGTGATTAGGCCAGCTTGCATCAAGTTCTTCAAATGGTACACAAATTTGCCTGCGTCCCTTACCGGATCGAGCTTCAAGGAGAACATTATCTCTGTATAAGGTAGAGCGCCCTTTGTAACAAGGAGCTTTAAGATATCTACTCGGACTGGAGCTGAAGCTGCATCGAAAATGTTCGCTCCAATTTTCTCGAGTGAATGTGACAACTCTTAGGAACCTCGCTTTACGTGTAGATAATTAGCTGCCTTTAGAGTTTAAAAAACTAGAGTAACAGCCGACTCGAGGAAACTGCTCGCCTAGAGAGAGTAGCAGGCATCGAATTGAGGAGCCTGAAATACCCAGCAGATTTATAAATCGCTCATAGAGCTAGGCTACCGTCAAACGCTGGTCGATGCGATTACCCTCAGGATAAGAGAAATTGTTACGGGAAATCTTCCATTCGCTACGTAATGCGAAGAGGATTGCTACCAAGAACAAAGTGGTAACTACTGTTGCGTTTGCTGCCTTCCTAATAGGCTCATTTCTCTTTCCGATTCTAATAATATGGTTTGAGACAGGTATCTCGCCGAGTTCCGGCGAACTCGGACCGTTAATGCTGAGCAAGATTCTATCTTCAAATCGGCCATGGTACTTGAAAGCGACCTTATTTCTAGATCAAGTTCTCTTGACGATTGAGGGGAGAAGTTACGGCTATATCGTGTGGGTCTATATATTTCGCCTGAAGGATCTTCTCGCTCAATTGATTGGGGCTGTTCTGATCGGCGTGTATGCATCATTGTTAGCTGCTTCTCTCAGAGACAGAAGAGGATCAGCGTGCTCTATCAGTTGGATGAAAAGGTTGGGAAAGCTGGAGGCGTCATGCTTTACTGTGACTCTTGGAACTGCGCTGACAACAATCTTATGGTCCGGAGTTTGGACAGGCTGCCCAGGATGCGGCGGAGCAGTAGTTACAGTTGCCCTAGTTCTATTGGGCTTCAGCGTTGGGCTGATGGTCTTCCCTTTTCTTTATGCGCTCGGCCTCTTTCTGACGTTTGTCGGCATTCTATATATGGGTAGAAAGGTTTCTTAGAACAAAGTATTACTGAAGCACGCCTGTATTGTCCTAGCGCGTCTTCACGTTCTCATTCGGTTCAATACGAATGCGACGATCAATCCAACCGCTGAGATAAGGAGGAGCAGAGGCAGAACTACTGCAATTGTTGTTAGAGAGGCTAGATATCCGGTAACGTAAGCCACGATGGTGCCTCCGACGACTCCAGCATCCAGAGTTAAAGCATAAGAAACTCCTCTTCTCCGATCCGAGACTAGTCGGCCAATCATGCTTAATTGGAATGGAAAGCAAACGTAGACGGAGGTTCCGCTCAATATTAACAGTATGTAAAGAATTGAAGATGCGCGCCAACTCGTTTGAGATTCAAGAAGATTGGAAACAAGGAAGAGAACTGTCATAAGGCTGAAAAATCCTATCAATGACCGTGATTCTCCTCCGAGCAATTTGGCTATGCGGCCGGCATATGCTGCCACTGGAATTCCGGCTGCAAACCATAATGCCAAGATGATTGTAGCTGTCGAGAGCCTCATCCCTTGAGCGATCGTCAGATATAGAGGCATGTAGGACATGAAAAGAACATACACCCCGTCCGCAAGTGCTATGCTTGCAGCTATCATCGCGTACAACCTTATCTCGGATGGTTTAGCCGGTTCCTCAACTGGAGAGTTGGCGCCGTCATTTCCGAAATTCAATCTGCTACTCTTGAATAGAATCAAAAAGAAGAAGAACCCGACCAGCCCTACTGTGGCCCAAACATAGAATGGGGCTCCCCAACCATAGGCTTCAGCTACGAACCCAGTAAAAAGAGGAGCAGCGACCATTGCAACCTGCTCTCCCACCCCTTGCACGCCGAAAGCCTTCGTTCTACACTTCTCGTAGATTCTACTGACCGATGCAAAACTTACTGGATGATATACCGCGGTGAATGCTCTCAGAAGTAAATATGCCATCAGAATTTGCGCGAATAATGACGAAAAAGGAAGCAGAGCGCAGGAGAACGCGACGCCTATGAAACCGATAAAAATGATTGCGTTAGCAAATCCGCGGTCTGAGATGTGCCCAAAGATTAACTGCATGATCAAGTAAGTGGTCGAACCTAAACTGAGGACGATGCCTACCTGATAGAAAGTCAAACCTAAAGCCATAGTGATAGCTGGAAGTGTGGCCGTGAAGACCACAAATGTGCCATCGTTCACGAAATGATAGATTGCTAAAGCCCAGAGTCTTCGCATGCCTGTATCTTTGATCTCCTTGTCAAGCAATGGAATAGCCCCGCTCATTCCCGCTCAAACTTTCTGCAAGTATTCAGAATGCCCCGTTTTGAAGTTTTCTCATCGAAGGATTAGCGTTCGAAAGAGCGAGATCTCGGAATTCTTAAAAGATTTCGAGATAAAGTATCACTTCACCTAGCTGTGTGCGGTTTCTCATAGAAAGTCAGACATTGACTTGATGGAGGATGGAGTTTGACTGATGTCCATGTGATTTCTGAGGAACAAGTCAAGACCTTATTTAGCATGAAAGATGCGATTAAGGCTGTTGAGAGATGTTTTGTTGCTTATAGTGACGGAAAAACTGGAATGCCTCCTATAGTAACCTCCTATGTTAAAAAGTACGGTGGAGTTTTGGAGATAAAATCAGGCTATCTAGAAACTGACTGCATAGGCGCAAAAGTCATCTGTTATTTTGAGCAGAATCCACCGAAATATGGGTTGCCAGCTCTCGTCGGCGTCGTGGTCTTGAACGACCTGAAGACAGGGATCCCTATCGCTATAGTCAATGCGGCGCCTATCACAGCCTTGAGGACAGGGGCGGCGGGGTCTGTGGCTGCAAAATACTTGGCAAGAGGAGACTCGCGTAGTGTTGGAATAATCGGCACCGGCGTTCAAGGAAGATCTCAATTGATGGGCCTGAGCGAATTCTTTGACATAGACGAAGTTAGGGCCTATGATAGAATTAGCGATTCAAGTATGAGATACGCATCTGAGATGAGTGAAAAACTCGGGTTAGATGTGAAAGCTGTTGAAGCACCGAAAGATGCTGTTGAAAACGCGGATATTGTAGTTACAGCGACTCCATCAAGGAAGCCCATAATTAATAGTAAGTGGGTGAGAGGCGGAACGCACATAAATGCAATTGGAGCAGACGAACCTGGCAAGCAGGAGCTGGATCCACAGATTTTGAAAAAGGCGAAGATTGTGGTGGATTGCCTTGCAGAATGCAAAGTTAGAGGCGAAATTAATATGGCTATATCTGAAGGAATCATCGATATTTCCGATGTTTATGCGGAACTTGGCGACATAGTAACTGGAAAGAAGAAGGGCAGAGGAAACGCCAGTGAAATAACGATCTTCGACGCGACTGGAATGGCTATTCAAGATATAGCAACATCATACGAAATCTACAAGATCGCCAAAGAGAAAGGGATTGGAACCACTGTAGCCATTTAGCAACACGTTTCCTAGATTTATTCGGTCAATTGCATTTATGTGAAGACGGGTATGACTTTATTCCGTGATGCCTGCGTATTTGCAAACAATCTCAGTGGCCCGAACCACCGCTCTTACAGCGAGTCTCGCGTTCTCTTCGATTAACTGTCCTTCTTCATCTGTAGTTCCTTGCCAAGGTCCGAACCAAATGTTAGCGTCGTATATTACAGGCGGGTAAACCCCCATCTCGTATATTGTAGCACATAGAAGTGAATCGGCGAACAGATCTTCTGCGCTGAAGATTGGTATCCCGAATTCGTCGTCTCTCCATGTTCGCTCGTAGTTAACCTCAACCGCTCCCATATTGTATGATTTGGTTATGATCAATCCCTCTCTCAGCCATGAAGGGGCAATTATTGAAAATTCCTCTTGAACGATGTTGTGCAGATCGTCTATAGGTTTCTTTATCTTCTCTGGAGCGTTCTTAAGAACCTTCAAAACTTCGATCTGGCTGATGACGGCGTCTCTTCCCGGGTCACATGCTGAATACAGCGCTTTGCCATGCGATGATACTGTTCCTCCTCTTTCACCGCCTAGGCCCAATGCCTTTCTTGCTGTAACTAGTACGTCTTCTTTACCGATTATCAAGCCGCTCGTCATAGCGCGACATGACTTGTCCATGCTCCACAACATAGCCGAGGCTCCAATCTTACGTAAATCTGTTCCAATGAACGGGATGCCCATGGCGCAATCAACGATGTAAGGTAGATCGAGCTTTTCACTCAAATTGCTAATCATCTTCTGAATCTTTGGAACTCCATCTTCATTCTTTTCTCCATATCCGTATCCAGGCGTATCATACCCTAAGGATTCGAATCCACTGAGCATCGAAATGTGGCGCTGAGCGACTTCCTCTATTCTTTTCCCAGTCTTCTCTGCGTCTACTCCAGTCAAGAGTGGAACTGGATTGTATTTTATTCCGTGGACCTCGTATTTGCCACCGACAAAAGGCACTATGATAGCATCCAAGTTTGTTAGGGATTTCGCTTCCACGCCCAGTTCTCCGGCTGAGACGCTTCTGTCAACCCAAACATTCTTGTATTTAGGGGGGAAGGGTCTGCCGTATCCTGCCATGAACTCAAAATCGTGGTTGTACGGTGCGATGTACCTTGATCTATATGCATCTCCTTTCCGCATGGTTGGTGGTGCGAAAAGGGTTTCGAAGCAAACTCGCAGCGCAGACTCGCAGGTGTTGGTTGCTGCTGCGTCGTAACTGTCGCCGTAAACGTCCTTGACTATCTCTCTGAGTTCATCCTCGATCTTCGTCATTGGCAAGACGGGTATTTTGCTTGCCTTTGCTACGGCCTCTACGACATATTTTGGCAATGGAGGAGGACATGCAGAACCGGTGGGATACAAGCCTATTTGGCCCTTAAATTTTTCAAGCCCCATATCTGCAGCGGACTTTCTTGCCTCTTCATAGATTCTTTGTCTATTTTCATTCAGTTTTTGATACCATCTAAACTTGTATTTTTCTCTCATAGTTTCTACTTCCAGTCGATGTTTGTGACGATGTACTTTGAAGTAGCATTAGAGTTTGTCCTAGAAATAAAATCCTTCTTCTTTCCAAGAAGGAAAGTGAATGTTCTCTTTTCACAGGCAAATAGTGATTTAGTAAGAATACATCTTTAACGTAAATTCAGATTTTGAACTCTAACGAGGCTTTGCGGCTTTTAAGATCTCATTTACAATCTCGGCTGATTTCTTCGTGGCGTCGATCTTTAAGACTCTTACATCTTTCTCAAATATCTCGTGAATAAAACGTAGATGTGCATCTACATTCTTCAGCAAGTCTAGGTTGAGCGTTGTAAAATCTTCCTTGTTTCGATACTTCTGCCTTTCCACAGCGGTCTCGATAGGGGTGTACAGATAAACGTAGAGATCTGGCTTCAAGATGGCTTCAGTGGTCCATGCGTTTATGTATAGGCTTAGGCATGTGGGGTAGGCTGACGATTGCTTTCTCATGTAGCGTGCGTACGCGAAGGAGAGGTCTGTTGGGAAGTAGCTGTCTACAACTATGTTCCGTCCTTCAGTTAGGCTCTTCTTAATCTCCTTAAGCCTTCTGGTTTCTTCGATGAAGATCAGATAGTCGGAGGAGGTATCCCCCCTGTCTCCAATGGGTACCCCTGACGCACCTAGAACGGTTGCCACCTCCAGGAATACTTTCCAACCGAGGTTCTCGAGCATTTTGCATATCGTTGTCTTGCCTGATCCTGGAAGCCCTTCGAGGACGAGGAAGAAACCTCTCTTCTCAGCAGGCATCTTTTGGGCTCCTATTCTTTCTCGTATGGTCTTCCGACTGCTGCAGGTGGCTTAGCGCGACCTATAGCGCCTGTGACCACTATGAGCGTTAGAATGTAGGGGAGCATCTGCAGGAATTGGGGTGGGAAGCCGACTCCTAAGGCGGGTGCGAGACGCATTTGTAGTCCATCAGCGAACCCGAAGAGTAGGCCTCCGACTAGGACTAGTAGAGGGTTCCAGTTGCTGAAGACTACTGTGGCTAGAGCTATGAAGCCTCTGCCGGCAGTCATATATCTTACGAACATGCTGTTCCAGTCAACTGCTAAGTATGCTCCCCCAACCGCTGCTAAGACAGCGCCTATTATCGTCGCTATAAACTGGACCCTGTAGACGTTTATTCCAGCGACATCAGCAGCAGCAGGATTTTCTCCTATAGATCTGAGCCTCAACCCGAACTTGGTCTTGTAGAGGACATAGTACGATGCCACAGCTGTTAGGACCATGAGGAAGACGAACGGGCTTATGCTGCTGAAAGCCCCGGGTAGGGGCAAGGGTATCTGCGGGATCCTTGGAACGTCAGGAGAGTTTCCGGCTGCTAGTTCCCCCCAAATTACTATGAGCCATGCAGCTGTGAATCCGTACGCGAACATGTTCATTCCGACGCCACTGACAATCTGGTCTCCCTTGAAGTTGATGGCGATGACTCCGTGGACGTATCCGGATATTATGCCTATGATTATTGCGACGAGCACCCCTAGCCAAGCGTCTCCTGTAAAGTAGGCGACATATGTTGCGGAGAATGCTCCAAGAAGCATAACGCCCTCTATGCCTATGTTGACTACGCCAGCTCTCTCTGCGATGACCTCCCCGACTCCAGTGAAGACTATAGGTACCGATAGTCTAAGCATGGCTGCTAACAGGGACATGATGAATGCGGCGTCGAAGAGATTCACTTCAACCATCTTTATCTTGCCCTCCAAAACTTCCAATGCTCTATTGCTTTACGTAACAGTCGAGTGGCTTCAGGGATAGCGGCAAATATGATTATGATTCCCTCGATCGCCATCACGAGTTCTTTCGGCATGTGCGTGACTAGCCTCATGTAGACTGAGCCTGAGTATAGACCTCCGATAAAGATTGCAGCGAGCAGCGCGCCGATAGGATTATTCCGACCGATTAATGCCACCGCGATGCCATCGAACCCATAGCCTGGGGAGAATCTATCTACAAACCTTCTGTATGTGCCTAGAGTTACCCCGGCGCCTCCAATTCCGCACAATGCACCGCTTATCAGCATACCTATCACCCAAACCTTGGAGACCGCGATACCTCCGTACTCGGCTGCTGTCGGATTCAGTCCGACCGCTCTTATCTCGTACCCTAACGGCATTCTCTTGAGCATATAGTAGACTACGAAGACGCAGATCAGAGCGACAAGGAATGAAGCTGAGAGCCCTGTTCTTGGAACTATTATCGGGAGAACTGCTGAACTATTGATTATCGGAGTCTCAGGTATAGATGCAGTCGGCTCCAAGAAATGATATAGCGTAAGGTAGCTCGTGAGTAATATGCCGATCCAATTCATCATGATAGTAGTGACAACTTCATGAGCTCCTCTCTTCACTTTCAGAATCGCCGGGAGGATAGCCCACCCTGCGCCACCTATGATTGCCATAAGTATGACGAACGGTATATGAATAGGAGCTGGCATCGCGATCAGATATCCCCCAAGAAAGGCTAGAAAGGCTCCGATGAACAACTGCCCTTCAGCGCCTATGTTGAAGCATCCTTCAGTGAAAGCCACGGCTAAGCCGAGCCCGGTAAGTATGAGCGGCGTCGCCTGAGCTAACGTTTCAGCTATTGAGTCAACATCTCCAAATGCTCCTTTTAAGAGCACCCCGTACGCTACAACTGGTGAATAGCCTGCAGCAGCGACCATTATCCCTCCAGCGACAAAACCTAAGGCGACCGCTAGAAGCGACTGCATCAGCATCGAGATGTCGATCTTTCGCTCTCTGGAAGGCGGTTGAGGTTTAGATTCTTGTCTCGCCATTCCGTACGCCTCTCAACTGTCCGGTTTGACGCCTCCCATCATCAACCCTATCTTCTCTTCCGTCAACTCCTCCGGTTTCCTAACGTCCACGAATGCTCCTTCATAGATGACTGCTACTCTATCGCTCAACTGCAGAATCTCGTCGAGGTCTGAGGAGATAAGTAGCACCGCCTTCCTTCCTTCTCGCATCTTCAAGAGAATCGTTCTAACGTACTCTGTGGCAGCTACGTCTAGACCTCTTGTAGGTTGCGCAGCAACTATAAAATCTGGATTGCGGCCTAGTTCTCTAGCTACAACTAAGCGTTGTTGATTACCGCCTGAAAGATATTTGACGCGCACTTTCTCGCTTGGGGCGACTATGGAAAACTTTCCGATAGCTTCCTGCGCGTAGTCGTAGATGGTTCCAAGACTCATATTGAACCTCGTTCCGAAGGGCGCATTCGACTGTGAACCTAGGACCAGGTTTTCAGCGAGATCAAAATCTACTATGAGACCTCGCTTGTGTCTATCTTCAGGAATGTGCGCAATGCCGACTCTTGTCAGTTCATTCGGCGGAGCGTTCGTCACATCTTTGCCGTTTACCTTAACTCTTCCCTTCTCAACTTTTCTAAGTCCGGTTAAGGATTCGCCCAGTTCTGTCTGCCCGTTTCCTTCGACGCCTGCGACTCCGAATATCTCGCCTCTTCTCACAGTGAAGTTGAGCCCTTTAACTGCGAAGAGCCCTTTGTCACTGCGAACCCAGAGGTCTTCAACTTCAAGTAAAGGCTCGCCTACTGTAACTGGCTTCTTCTCCAGTTTGAGTTCCACTTCGCGACCTACCATCATGTTAGCCAATATTTGCGGCGTGGACCCTTCCGAGTTCACAGCGCCTGTAACCCTTCCTGCTCTCATAACAGTTATTCTATCGGAGATCGCGAGGGCTTCTTTCAGCTTGTGGGTTACGAAGATTATTGTCCTTCCCTTATCTCTAAGGTCCTTAAGAATTTTGAAGAAGTCTTCTACCTCTATCGGGCTTAAGACTGAGGTCGGCTCATCAAGTATAAGCGTCATCGCTCCTCTATACAGCATCTTCAATATTTCGACCCTCTGCTGAACCCCGACTGGAAGCCCCTCCACTCGAGATTCCGGATCAACATGAAGACCAGTCTCTTCGGAGAGCTTCTTGATCACTTCTACAGCTGATTTGTAGTCGACCACTACTCCTTGCTTGCAGGGTTCAGATCCTAGCACTATGTTTTCGACGACCGTAAAGTCTGGGACGAGTGCAAAATGTTGCTGAACCATGCCGACTCCATTCTTGATCCCATCACTGGGATGTCGAAAATTAACCTCTTTGCCTCTGATCAGTATCTTCCCTGCTGTCGGTCTCAGTAGACCGTAGAGTATCTTCATCAGGGTTGTCTTGCCAGCGCCGTTCTCTCCGATTAGTGCGTGAATCTCGCCTTCACGAACGTTGAAGTCAACTCCCTTCAAGGCGACAGTTCCGTCGCGATAGGTTTTTTGAATATTCTGCATGTCGGCTGCGAGGCTACTGCTCATAAGCTATCCCCGGATTCGAGATAGGGGAGATTATGCGGGATCTGAATAAAAAATGGGGGGTTAGGATGTTTTCTCAGCCGGATTTTCATACTAACCGTATCTTAGTCTTAACGCTGCAACTTCATCCGCTGATCCTGGAACCGGTACACTGACCTCGCCGTTCACTATCTTGTTCTTCAGATCATCGACCTTCTGCCAAACATCGCTCGGCACGCCGTCTCGCATAGCCTTGAAGGCGTTACGAACTTCTTCCGCTTTCATTCCAGTGTCTTTCTCGATTCCCGCTTTCGCCGTTGGATCGTTCAGCAGATCGTCTAGCGCAGCTAGGTCACTGACTCCAATACCGCCTTCCTTTATGCCGAGGCTTAGAAGCCCGCCCTTGAATGGTCCCTTGACTGCCATCTCAACCGCATCGTAGACACCTACGTCCACACGCTTCATCATACTCGCTATAATATTGCCTGGATACATCCAGTCTTGGTCTGCATCAACGCCTATGGCGTAGAGCTTCTCACCCGTCTCTTTGGCTCTTTCAGATACAGCCTTAAGGGCTCCAAGCCCTGTCGCGCCTGCCGCCGCGAATACTATGTCTGCTTTCTGATCGAGCATTGAGATCGCTGACTCTCTTCCTAGTGAGGGGTCGTCGAACTTGCCTGTGTAGTGCCACAGAACCTTAATCGTCTTGCCAGTTGCGTTTCCAATGTATTGAGCTCCATACTTGTAGCCTATCTCAAACTTCCATAGGACCGGGATCTCCATGCCAAGTACGTTGCCGATCGTTCCTGACTTGGATATTAATGCGGCCAATGCTCCGACAAGTGCGCAACCTTCGTTCTCTCTAAAGACAACTGCCAAGACATTCGGCTTATCGGGGAGGAAGACGTCTATCGCTCCAAATTTCTGGTCTGGATACTCTCCTGAAACCTTCGCGAGCGCATCTGTCCACAGGAATCCGATGCAGAGGATTATCTTGTACTCTCCAGTCTTAGATAATCTTCGTAGAACATCTTCCATCTCTGGGATTGCTCTCGGGGTTATCTCGTCAAGCTTGACATTGAAATCCTTACTGGCTTTCGATGCGCCCAAATACGCCATGTCGTTGAATGATTTGTCTCCTCTTCCCCCGACGTCATATGCTAACGCGATCTTCGTTGGTGCTGGCGGAACCGCCACATATGTATAGTATGCATATGCGCCTGCTGCAATCACTGCTATGACGACGATGATGATTATGGCCCAAGCTTTCACTGTTACAGCTTTTCTACTTTTCAACATTGCAAACACCGAAGCTAAATCAGTGCTGTGGGTTTATGAGCTTTTGCATACCAATTTCTGAGAATTCGCGGACTACGCTAGCGTTGAAACTATTCTGAAAGATTCAATGAGCGCATGTACTAATAAAGGGAGTCACATTTTGCTTGCATATTGTTTTTAAATGCCTTGAAGAAGTGAAGTATGTTCAAGCTGGGGCGGTGGTCCAGCTTGGTCAAAGATTCCGGTCTCGGGACTGAGAAGGCGAGTGAGCCGGAGATCGCGGGTTCAAATCCCGCCCGCCCCACTCCATCACCGTCGACGACGAAGCGATTCCTTCGAACGGGCAGCAATGTGGAAAAAGTTATCTTTCGAGAATTCTTGCAAAAGTTAACTTTTCGCTAGCAAGGTAGATTCGCATTGTTCATGTAGTATAATGATCTCAAGATGCTACTACGTCAAGATTGAGGCTCCATGAGAGCCGCCAAGTGGATAAGAAGCTCCCGAAGAATCAAGGTTTAAGCTCTACAGCTTCATGATCTACCCTCTGAAGCCAAAGAGCGTAGGCCTCTGTAAAGAGGCTGATGAAATAGTTTTGTAGGTCGGCATTAGGAATCCTAGATGTGATAGCGTCTCCAAACTGGCGTCATTTCTATAACTTCGTACTCGACCTTGTCACTGAACGGTTTGATCGCTCTTAGCAACCCTTTATCTTCAGTAGAGACGAAGATCTTCTCTTTGAACTTGTCATAGAGCTGGATGATAAGAACTATCAGCTCCGGGTCGCCTTTCTTAATGGCATGCTCTGGTTTCGCTTCGAGTTGGCTCAACTGCCTTCTGACATTATCAACTACCCTAGAGTACTTCCGGTAGTTTATTGTCTCCACTCTGATTAGTTCATGTTCGATTGCTGCATCAATCGCGTCCACTGACTGGATTATCTTGCTGGCTAATGTAGGAGACATCTTCCTAATCTTTCTGGCAAGCCTCTTGGGATCGTCCAGCAGTTCTCTCGCTATCGCCTTTGGAATGAGAACCTCGTAACCCTCATCCGTTTTCTGTTTCAGATACTGCTCTAGTGTTCCTCTCCTGCTCAGAGCTATCAAGACTGAGGAGTTAACTACGAGCTTCTTGCTCATTGGATTGCGCCGGTCTCATCCATGAGCGACACGAACTCGTAGTAGGTTATTCCTAAGGTTGAGGCGGCTTGCCTGAAAGTCATCTTGCCTGCTTTTGCTTTCTCCGTAACCTCCTCAAGTCGCTTCATGCCGTCGGCTCCAAACCTAGTTTTGTAAAGGCTGAAGATGCTCTGCTCCTCGAATATCTCCATCAAACTTCTCGGCGACACCTCGAGCTTGAAATCGCTTGGATAGTAGAGCCTTGTCCTGTTTCTGATCTCGCTTTTGACCACTCTCGCAGCCTCAAGCTCCCTGAGATACTTGTAGACGGTTGGAAGAGGGTAGCCAAGATGCTTGCCAAGATCCTCAGCGGCCTCGCCCTTATGCTTGGCAAGATGAGCGACTATCCTAGCCTTGTTCGGGTTCCCAACTTCCTTGAGGATGAAGACAGTTCTCTCTGGCATACGGACCGTTTAACAAAATATATAATGTTAACTATTTAAACGCTTCAACAACTTGTTATTCTTCAATCGAGGAGAGTCATCATGGATTCCAGTGCTCCGCCTATGAATTTCTTAATCCGATCTTTCTTTACAGCTTTCTTGGCGGACTTTCTGCTTGGCGTGCTCCCGCTGCAGTTGCGATCCTTTGTCGGATAGTAGCCGTCTCCGACATGTTAATAGCGACTGTCGAAGCTGTCCACGCTTAACCTCATTCTCGTCGAAGGCTTTTAGGGGGTCGGGTTCTCTCGATTGATTGATTTCGACTCCAGTAGTTTAATCAGGATCTTCAGTTTGGCCGAGGGCTTAGGGTGCAGATGCTTGATGAAATCGGCGATCTCCTCTAATTCCATCCTCTTGATCTTCCTCTTTCTCATATATGGTTGAGATATGCCTGAATGTGCTACTTTCAATTCTACCGTAAACAGGTTGGAAGGTAACAGCATTACTTTGCCGCGGGTTCGATTACGATTCGACGGCGGTCTTGCAGGTAGACGTAGACTTCATCGCCTATCTTCACCTTGGCATCTCTAATGACATCTTCGGGCAGATAGATGGTCGGCTTTCCGGCTGCTTTCGTCACTTTGCGTTTGATACGTATCTTCGGCGCGAGGTTCCAGATGCTCTCTTGGATTCTGTCAACTTGATCACCTGTGAAGACCTTCTCTCCGCATCTAGGGCATTGGAGAGCTTCCACATCCTTCACGATTATGCCGAACTGCTCGTAATCCGTCTTCGCTCTCT